>JGI24711J26586_10000347_pt1 | contig 35382 bp, 36 predicted proteins | sample BioPla3DNA1_FD_26586 | JGI IMG/M metagenome (IMG submission 26586)
CGTAAAAACTAAACCCAGTTGAAAAACTTAACTTTTTCTTTTCCCTTTTTAAAAGAAGGAAAGGATTGCTACATCAGGCTACTAACCATACTTCGTCAAAGTTTGTTACGTTGTTAGTTTGAAAGATTTCCTTGTTATCAGTATCAGGCAATTCTTTGTTAGTTTGAAAGATTTCCTCTATTGGTGGTAGGAATGTTATTCACGAAACTAAGTTTTGCAAAACTGCATAGATTTCCATAATTTAGCAACCTAGTTTTACTAGATATAGTATGTATAAGAACTAAGAGGGAGAAATAAAAAAATGGCTCAACGATGAGGGTTTGCAAGTTTGCATAGGGTCATACCGTGACCCTGAATAGGGTCATACTGTGACCCTTACCTATGGCTAACTCACTTTTCAAGGATAGTTTTTATCGTTTTGTCAATGGACAAAATAACCAAATTTGCACAGCTAATAATAACGGATATTATGCAGAATAACAATTGACATAGCTGTAATACCGTGCTACAATATTATCAGAAGTGAACGTATGTTTTCGTTTACGGATATAATTGAATTTCAAAAGGAGTGAAAAAATGATTGTGTTTGGCAGTAGTACAACTTTAGAGCCAATTGCATCGGAAGAGAAATCCATGTTTACGAATTTTGCACAGCAGAATATTGACAAGATTGATGTAATGCTAAAGATAGCTAACAATCCTCTTGCTATGAAAATTTACTTTCTTATCGTTAGCAAAATGAATAAGAAAAACGCTTTAGTAGGAAGTTATCAATTTTTCATGGAGTATTTCAAGTGTTCGTATTCCTCAATCAAAAGAGCGATACAGATATTGAAAGCTGAAAATGTTCTACAAGTGAAAAGGAGTGGGGGAGCAGTAATATATTTGCTCAATCCTGAAATCATTTGGAAAGGAAAGAGAAATCAAATGCAGTACTGTGAATTTGAGGCAAATGTTTTGCTGACTAAAAATGAATGGAGTGATGAAAGTGACAACTGAAAAAATTCTACTTCCGAACGGTTTTTACATTGAAAAAGAATATGAGCGTTCTTTGATTATGTCGGCTGAATATAGCGAACGGTACAAAGAGTTTATCATGAACGATACGAGAGAGGCTGTTGTGCTTATCTACATCATCATGAACATGAACGAGGACAACGAACTGATATGTAGTTTTTCGGAAATTTCGGAAGGGCTTAAAAAGAAGGGTACTTCTTATTCGCTTGCATCGGTTGCTAGAGCGATTAAAATGCTTAAAGAAAAATACAGCGACCTTGTGACGATAGGGAAGTTTCATGGCGTGAGTAAATTCATGATTGATAAGAAAAAATGTTTTAAAGCGTAAAAGGAGTGTTTTAAATTGATTACCATTTCAGAAAAAGACGGTGCAACAATCATCGTCATTGAAAATCCCAGTGGCAGTGAAAAGCGTGTAATAGAACAGGCGAGGCAGACACAGCAAGTTTTATCAAGCAACGTTTGGCAGAAATTTGCTTGTAATAGAAAACAAGAAACAAGTGGTTGGGGAAAGAAGGCTGTATCAGAAAATACTTTACCAAACGACTTTGAAGAAATCATCAATGATAATGAAATGCCGTTTTAAGAAGGGAGATTAAAAAATGTTGCTGATTAAAACAAAAGCAAAATCACGTTCAGGCAAAGAACGTAAACTCGGAGTACTTTATATTGTTTTAGCGATACTTTGCTTTATTGCATATCAAGCACTTTGGCTTTTCGGAATTCTTTTTGTCGTTCTTGCAGTAGCGAATTTCTACTTTGCAAGCAAACACGCTGAAAACGAAGGAAAAGTTGAAGAGTTTCTTGATAAAATTAACGAGAATGAAACCGATACTGACATGATTGTAGAGGTGGAAAAGATTTTAAAGGTAAAAAAGAAAAAGAGCCGTGAAGAAGAGTACAAAGAGTATTTAAAAGATGTTGAAAATGAATTTGCCGATTTTGACGAAGACGAATATATGTATGAAGATGGGGAGTAAAAATGAGTATTATTTTTATTACGGAGAAACCTTCCGTAGCACAGGAGTACAAAAAGGTTTTAAAAATAAGACAAGACGAAAGAACTGACGGCTATGTAGAGGGTTATTCTTCTGTCATGAAGTCAAACGTAATTATCACATGGGCGATAGGGCATTTAATTGCTATATCTCCACCTGACGTACAAAATGAAAAATGGGTAGGAAGATGGAGTAAAGAAAAACTTCCTATGATACCTACAAATTTTAAGTATGAGCCTCAAAAGAACACTTATAACCAATTCAAAATAGTAAAATCTTTATACACAAGAAAAGATATTAAAACTATTTACTATGCAGGCGATAGTGGTCGTGAGGGAATTTATATTCAAGCCCTTATTCGTAATCAGATTTTTAAAACAGCACCAAAACTTGAAGAACGTGTTGTTTGGATTGATAGTTTCACAGAAGATGCTATTCTCAAAGGAATTAAAGAGGCAAAGCCTTATAACGAATATCAGCCAATAATAGACAGTGGATATGCAAGAGCAATGTCCGATTGGCTTATTGGTATGAACTTTACTGAAGCGTTTACTTTGACGAGTGGAAAACTTATTAACACTGGCAGAGTTATGACACCCACCCTTGCGATGATTGTAAATAGGCAAAAAGAAATTGACAACTTTGAGAAAACATATTTTTACGGAATTAAAACTGACAACTCTTTTTGGAAGTCGGTCGAAGGAAGTGCTTATTTTGATAGCAACTTGTTGTATAACGAGAACGGCTTTTTGAAAGAGGCAGATGCCAATAAACTTTGTAATGAACTGAACAAAGATAGAAAGCTTGAAGTGGAAAACGTGAAAGTGCAAACGAAAACAGAGTATGCACCATATCTTTTCAACCTTGCAGATTTACAAGCTTTCGGCTCAAAGTATTATAAAATCTCTCCTGCACAAGTACTGAATGTTGCACAAACCTTGTACGAGAAAAAGCTTATCACCTATCCTCGTACAGATTGTAGGTTTTTATCATCGGCAGTAGCAGAGGATTTAAAGAAAATCGGAATGAATGTTCCAAAAAGATATATTGATGATAGTAAAGTAACAGACCATTATGCTATTATTCCTACTTTTCATGGAACGCCTAATCTTTCAGGAATGGAAAATAATATCTATCAAGCTATTCTCTCACGTTTCTTAGATACGATGGAAAAACCGTTTGTTTACGATGCAGTTTCAATTGTTTATATTCACAAGAACGGTGAACGTTTCTTTGAAACTTTCCAAAACATCAAACAAATAGGTTATAGGAAATCTTATTCTAACGATTATGATTTAACTATCACAGAAATTCCTAAAAAAAATGAAGTTGTTTCAGTTGAAAATTTCAGTGTTAGAAATCTTGAAACAAAAGCACCAACGCCATATACAACAGGCTCTCTTATTCTTGCGATGGAAAAGGCAGGCAAACTTATTGACGATGAAGAACTTCGTGAGCAAATTAAAACTTGTGGCATTGGTACATCTGCAACAAGGGCATCTATTATTGAAAAACTTAGAGAAAAAGAATTCATTACAGTTGAGCAAAATCAAAAAATTGTGCCTTCTGAATTTGGTAAAGCTGTTATCCCTATTATCGAAAAATTTGATGAAACTCTTACTAGCCCGATTAAAACGGCTGATATGGAAGCAAACCTTCATGCAATTGCAAATGGTACGCTTTCATTATCCGAAAACATGAGGGCAGTAAATGAGTATATCGAAACTACTACTAAAAGAATTCTTGAAAATAACAAAGAAAGATTATCTAACTTCAATGATAATTCTTCTGATAAATCTTTCCCTTGCCCTTGCTGTGATGATACATTGAAGTATGGCAGGTACGGTTGGTATTGCTCTTGTAAATTTTCTTTCGGAAATGAAATTTGTGGGCGTAAAATGAAAGAAAGCGATTTAGAAGATTTGCTTAATAAAGGCAAAACAAAAACATATTCTTTCAAAAGTAAAGCAGGAAAACCATTCAAAGCAAAAATAGTTGTTGATAAAGAAAATAACAAAACAGCTTTTGAATTCGATAACTCAAAAAGCAGTTATTCAAAACCACAAAATAAAACAAGTAGCAAACCTAAATCAACTTGGGGTAGCACACGAACAACAAAATCAACTTGGGGTAAAAAATAACGAAAGGATATTCATATGACAAACAAAGAACGTTGGCAAAAATTCGAGGCATCGAAAAAAGAAAATATTAAATCGGCTTGGAGAAATTACAAAAACAAAGCAGAGAATAAAGAAACCATTCCTGCTGAAAATAAAACTCCTTCTAGCCTTGTATCTGTAAACGCTGAAACTGGAGAAAAGTATTCTGTAAAACTCAACAAGGAAGATTTTGAAGATAAAAAAACTTCCCCTTTCACTAAGAAAAATCCATACAACTATCATGTGAATGTTAATCACCCTGCTGTAACACCACATTATAGAAAATATCAGAAATTCGTTGGAGCAGATGTTCTTTCCAATAAAGAAAGATTTACTTTTGAACAACATATCTTAGAGGAATACAAAAGACTTAATATTAAAAAAGCAGATTATCCTGAAAAGCCAAAGCAGAAATGGGGAGGCTATGGGCGATAATTCTTAGACAATTTTATAAGTGGCAAGGCAGGAATAAACCAACTTCCTGTTTTTGCCACTTATCTTTTTGAATAAATATTCAAATAAACGCTTGCTTATTAAGTATATCTTGCTATACTTATACCCAATCTTAAACGATTAAGATTATCAAACAAAGCGATACTTAAAGCTTTTTTCTATTTCTGTTACACGTTATGTTTAGAGTATAAATATATACTTTGTGAAACTGAAAGAAAGGGGAATAAGAAAAAGCATGGCAGATTTCAGCAAGTACAATGCGTACAGTGTTGGGCGATTATTTTTACATAATAACCGTAAAGCGAACGATGGGGTTTACCATTCAAATGAAATGATAGATGATGAGAGAACAATGTTTAACTATCACATTAAATATGGAACGACAGCCGATGTGCAAAAAAGATTAGATGAACTTTTTGTAATGAAGCGAAAAGATACAATCGTTCTTGGCGAAATGGTTGTTACACTTCCGAAAGATGTTAAACCTGAAGATGAAAGAAATTTCTTTCAAGCTGTTTACGATTTTTATGCTAATGATTTTGGCGAAAACAATATTATGAACGCAGTTGTTCACAAAGACGAAACAACGCCACACATTCACATAGACTTTGTACCAGTTTTAAAAGGCGAGCCTAATTTCACAGGAACAAAAGGGAAATTTCTTGAACAGTGGAAAGAGAAAAACGGTGGAAAAATGCCGACAGAAAGAATTTGCTGTAAAGATTTAATTACAAGAAAATATTTATCACAAATGCACCCTAGACTTTCCAAATTCGTAAAAGAAAACATAGGTTATGAAGTTGAAATTCTGAACGGTGCAACAATGAAAGGAAACAAGACAGTGTTGGAATTAAAAGTTGAAACACTCCAAAAAGAAATTGAGCAGTTAAACAAGCAACGCAATTCTCTTTCAAACGAAATATCGGAAATTTTAACTATGGCAAAGAAAAATGGAATAGAGAAAAGCGACATTGGACTTTACCCTTTAATTCAAAAAGTAGAAGACCTTGAAAATCAGAATGGCGTATTAAAAAATATAATTACACGGCAGGGTTACTCTTGGAAAAAAGAAGACATTGAAGCAATAAAGGAAAAGAAGTATTCTTCTGCAAAGAGTGTAAAGGTAAATGTATATAACACTTCACTAAACGATGCAGAAATTGATAAGAACGCTGTAATTATAATAGAGCTACCCGACCAAAAATCAAGACCTTCTCCACAAAAAGGATTGATGGAAAAAGATGCCGACTTAGAGAGGCAAGCAAAATTCGTTCAATCTTCAACGAGGCAAATAATGGTGAGAAAAGCACGAACGAGCGACAAGGTTTATTTATTTTTTAAAACCGATAGCGAAAAACAAACTATGGAAAACTTACTACTCCTAGAAGAACATTTGCGTGAAATAGATTTAACTAATCGCAGAGTTTTTATGCAAAAGATAGAAACGGACACATACGACCTAGCACGTTCAATTTTCGAAAAAAGCGAAATTGAAACGTCTTATTATATAAATAATTTATCAGCTGACAAAGAAAAAAGGTTAGAGATAAATAAGGAAAAATAAAATCAGTTAAAGGAGATTTGCAATGGCACTAAAAACAAAAGCTATTAAAGAAAAAAAGGGAAAAGTTGAGAACAAGAGAAAAAAGCCACTTAAGATTGCAAGAACTGTTCAAGAAGTCTTAGACTTTGAAGGTATAACTGTTGACGGTATTGTAATTGCAAACGGTGGTAGACATTTTAGCAAACTTTATAAGCTTACGGATAGTAACTTTGTTACAGAGCCTGAAGAAAGACAGCTTGATACTCTTGAACTTTTCACGAAGTTTATAAACCGTTTCCCTGATAATGTTGACATTTCAATTGTCATCGTAAATGAAAGAAACACTCTCAAAGACATTACAGATGCATACCACCTTCCACTTCAAGGAGATGAGCTTGACAAGTACCGTGAAGACTACAATGAAATTATTGATAAGAAAATTGAAGAAGGGCATAACGAGATTAGCAAAGATAAATATATAATGCTAACCGTCCGTTCTGAAAGTTTATCGCAAGCTGAATTAGATTTCACAGCCGTTGACCTTTCTTTAAACGAAAGTATAAAGGCTATAAACAAAACAGGCGTTCAACAGTTAGATGCAATTGAGCGTTTGACATTAATTCAAAAAATTCTTCGTGGCTCTAATGTAGTACCTTTTTCAAAAGAATACTCACGTTTCCTCGAAAATCACGATGACGGTGAAGGGAACACAAGACTTTCCCTTAACCAAAAAGAACTAAGAAGAGCAGGTGTGTCTATTAAAGATTTAGTTGCACCACAAACAATTACTAAGTCTAAACAATGCCTATTACTTGACGAAGACCGTTACTGTAAATCCTTTGCGTTTTCAAACTTACCTCAACAGCTTGATACAATTTTTCTAACCAATGTAACTAATCTTCCTTATGAAATGGTAACGGTTATTCAATTTAAACCTGTACCTAGAAAAAAAGCGTTATCACTTGTTAAAATGCAGAACACTTCAATTAAAGCTGACGTTATTAAAGCATCGCAACAAGCGTATAAAGGTGGTTACGACCCCTCGCTTATGAATGAAGACTTGATAAAGGCAAAAGAAGAGGCAGGAAAGTTGCGTAACGATGTTGTAAACGAAGGAAAGAAACTATTCTTCACTACAATGGTAGTTTCAATTTTCGGAAAAGATGAAGAAGATTTGAAGCAAATTACTGCTCAATATACTTCAAAATGTTCTGACTATTCCGTTACTCCTTCCTACCTTATAGGACAACAAATATCAGGACTTAACACAGCTATCCTTTGCAATACAAGTAGAGTAACAATTGACCGTATGCTTACTTCCGATAATGCTTGTGCTTTATTTCCGTTCAACATTCAAGAGCTTACAGATAAGAATGGACATTTCTATGGTAGTAACGCAATATCAAGAAACATGGTTATGTACGATAGAAAACATTCTAAGCTTGCGAACGGACTTATTTTCGGACAATCAGGTAGTGGTAAATCATTCATTACCAAAGGAGAAATTATTCCTAACTTGCTAGACGGCGAAGACGATATGATTATCCTTGACCCTGAAAATGAGTACCACGTTATAGCAGAGGCGTTTGGTGGTAGAACAATTGACCTTGAACTTAATTCCGAATATCATATCAATCCTTGTGATATGACTATGGAATGGGATGACCCAAAAGCAACTCCACTTGCTGAAAAATGCGATTACATGGTTGGACTTGTAGAGAGTATTCTCGGTAGAGGCAGAGAGTGTAATGCTTACGAAGTCAATGCTATCCATAGAGCGTGTAACAGAATGTATGAAGATTATATTTCTGAACTTACTCGCAGGCACAGAGATGGCTGTATCGAAGGGCAATCCGATAAAATTGATGTAACCATTTGTCCGACACTTAAAGATTTCCACGCAGAACTACTTGCAGACGGTACACAAGAGGCTATGAAAATTGCTATGGCTTGTGAACAGTATTGTATCGGAAACTACAACTTATTCGCTCACCGTACTAACGTTGAAACTCATAACAGGCTTACGGTTTACAACCTACTTTACTTACCTGAAAAAATGACGGAAATGGCGATGAAAGTTTGTCTTTCTAATATTTGGACTAAGGTAGTTAAGAATAGAGAAGAGAACGAAAAAACTGGTCGTGGTAAATCTATTTGGGTATATCTTGATGAGTTTCACCATTTCTTTAAAACAGAAAGCTCGGCGGCTACAATCATGGCATACTATAAGCGTGTTCGTAAATACGGTGGTATCATGACAGGTATCACGCAAGACGTTGCAGACCTTTTGCGTAGCCAACAGGGTACATCAATGTTCAACAACACAGGTTTCTTTATTTTCCTTAACCAATCTCCAATTGGAAGAGAACATTTGCAACGCCTTTATGATATTTCAGATAACTTGCTTGACTACATAAAAGACAAGCCAGCAGGTACTGGACTTATTTACAACGGCTCAATTTTAATTCCAATAGACTATAAACTTCCTACCGATAATGACTTGTACCGTATCATGAGTACTAACCCTCACGATACAGAGAGTAAGAAGAAAGTCAAGGAAGAGGCTAATAAAAAGGCTTTGGAAAGCGAAAACAAGCTAGACGAAGATGAAATTTGAAAAAAGGCAGGGGAGAGCCTAAAATTTTCAAAAATAATTCGCTAAATTATGTGATATTTTCGTAAATATCAATCGTGCAAACCCTTGAATATGCTATGCTTTTAAAAGTGTGATGCGTATTTAAGGGTTTGCAATAAATAATAAGGGATAATAAGGGGAAATTACATATGAAATTTAATGACGAAAGCCGAAAGCTTTTTTTAGAGGATAAACCGTTTTACGAAAATAACGAATGTTTTTGTTTAGGTAACTCTTTGGAAGAAGCAGGAGAGATTATTAAAAGAATTGTAAAAGCCAAGAATAAGGAGCGTGACGATGATGTGGGAATGGCTACTAGCTGAACTTCAAAAAGCTGTCAAAGCTTTGCCGTTAAGAGTTGAGGGCGTAGATAAAGACGACATAGTAAGCAATGTTGCTTTACTTCTTTTTGAAAACAACGAATTAGCAACAGATATTTACAAACACAAAAAATCGGCACTACTTTATAAACTTCTAAAAAGAGAAATATACGAAGTGAAAAGCAAACGCTTTTTCGACAATAAAATGGATATGTCACGCTATCAGCGTATTATTGATGTTTGTGACGAGTATGGCATAGAGCCAATTCCTGAAAACGCTTATAAAATTGTAGCCTTAATAGATAATAATTCAGGGAATTTCACCATTTCAGGCGTTATTACTTTGCTTTCGGAAAATATTCCTTTGAAGCATGGGTATTATTTCCGTGAATTAACAAACATTAACGAATTATAGAAAGTTACAAGGCGTTATAATAAAAACCTTTAGAGGAGCAGATGAGAAGCTGTGGTAAGAAATTACAAAAACTATATTGAAGATGAAATTATATCGGTAACGAAAAAAGAGTTATATACAGACTATGAAGGTTTTCTAAACGAAAAAGCTTTTCATAATTTTGTTTCTACACTCACAAAAGAAGACGATTATCGGTTACTGTGTTTAATAATTGATGTTACACAAGCGAATAAGAAAAGCTATGCTACTGGTAGCTTGATTATGAGAACAACGGTTTTTAAACTTGCAGAATATTTTTTTGTTTTTCGTGTAAACGGAAATAAATTTAATGTTCTCTTGAAGAAACGTGATTTTGAAAGTTTTGTAGAGTTTGTAAAAAAAGAGAAGAGCGACCTTTTCTCTATGTACTATGGTTTTGTTGGAGAAACACCAGTTACAAAGGAGAGTATAGAAGATATACGAAAGCTTGGAGTTTCAGCGATGTACGAAGATAAAGCTGAAAAAACAAAGCGTAGAAATCTAATTAGAGAAGATAAGATTATCGGTAACAAAGGGAATGTACCAGTAGAACTACAAGAAACTACTACAAGAAAACATATAGAAACAATGTGGTATGCGACTATTAAAATTCAAGAGCTAGAGCCTTTTGTTAAAGATGTAATGGTCTATGTGTTCCCAACAGAATTCAAGCCACCACTTGCCTCTTTAAATATGGTCGTTGTCGTAGATGATTTAATCAACCAATATGTGTATTCAGGCAGTAATATTCGGTTTGGATTTGATGGCATGAGATTTAATCTAACTTCAAGATTTGATAAAGCAGGAAAACTAAGTGTTTCATTCTTTAAAGAGAAGTCTTTGCAAGGGAAGTATCAAGCTGATATTTACTGTCACGAAGGAGAGTATATACCAGTTTTCTTTGGAAAGTACATCGGCGAAGAAAAAGAAATATATCCATTCAAGCGTAATGCTTTCGGAACACAAGATTACATTTTATGGAACAATAAAGAAAGAAAAGCAGAAATCATTGACACTGGCATTATTAAGATAGGCGACAAGGAGTATTCCGTTTACGCAGATGATACAGGAATTGACTTGTGTAAATTAAGTTGATAAGGAGAAATTATGCTAAACAAAAAGATTAACGAAATAGAAACCGATGAGGAATTTGCAGAATTTTCAACAATTCTAACTAAGATAAAGAATTCCCATGCAGTAGCAACGATTAAGCAAGCGACTATAAAGCCTGATGGCAATTATGCCTATATGGATTTACAGCAAGCTGTTGCTAAGACAAGAACTCTTGTTCAAATTGACGGGGGTTATTTATACATAACTTTGCAAAACACAAGAAAGGTAGATGTGAAGAAAATCAAAAACTACTGGGAAATGGTGTTGCAACGAGGAACAGTAAATTTTGCGAAGGGGAAAGAGAATGATTATCTTTTCGCCTTTGATATTATAAAAGAAGAATTGCAAGCAGGTTTTGTATATAGCCTTTCTGCTATGCAACCTATTTTCGCTTCAAGTGACGGTGACGATGACTTGAAATTTGTGTTCCCACTTCAAAACGCTTGGTGTGGTGCGAATGAAGTTTCTATCTATGATATTGAGTATGAAGAAGCGATGAGAGATGAGAACGAAAATAACATTTACGATGAGAGCAATTACGATGACGAAGACTTCGATTATGATGAAGAGGCTGAAGAAGAAAACGAAGAAATCATTGGTAATGATGAATACCTATAATCTCTACAAAATCGTAAAAGGAAGGTGAGTATATGGCAGGCGAAGATATAATTCGAGTGAGTGGCAATGTTGAAGATTTTGTTTCAGCAAAACTTCAAAATGCAGTAAAGAGAGAATACGAAAATGAAGTAGATGCTATGTTCGGTAGACTTCATGAGGGTAAAAACGCCGACCAACAAGCAACAAATTACAACCCTAGTGATTATAAGCGTGTAGCTTTTGATGATAAACAAAGTTCTATTCGTTTCGCACAATATATGGAAGAAAAAGGTGTTGATGTTGTTGTAACTCCTATCAAGCTTAACGGACAATACCTTGCAGAAATTAAAAATTACAATGAAGTTATAGGAGAAGACGAACAAAAAGACACTGGTATAAGCTATTCACAAAATGACGATAGTAATTTAACAAGTGGCTCACAAGATAATAAAAATCATGGTATCAGTGATGATTATAACAATCAATCGAACGCAAACATACAAAATAGTTATACAGATGATGGTTTAAAACAAAGTCTACAAAGCCCTTCAAATACTTATGATAATAACCAAAGCCTGCAATCAAACAACGCAGGCTATCAGGCGTTTGAGCAAAACAATCAAGATAACGGAAATAATTATAATAATTTAAGTCAAGACTTATCAAGTCAAGACTTACCAAGTCACAACCCTTCTTCTTTTGATACACAAATTAATTCCAATGAAAGTGGCTCTGAAGAGGCACAGCCTATTTCTAATGCTTTTTCTGATTTTCAAAACGAAGTTAGACAAGATTATAATGATTTTCAATCCTCATTCGATAGCTCTGTTTATGATAATTCAAATCAATCGGCGAATAACGATAACTTAACTAACTATAATAACTCTAATAACCTTAATAACCCTATTAACGTAAATGATGTTAATAAGGTTAATAATGACTACCAACCTGATACTGACAATGGCTATCAACCAAGTTTTGAGCAAGAAGTTCCTGACACGCCAACTACTCAAAACGAACAATATCGAACGGAAACTGACTTTTCAGGTAATACTGGCTTAACTGAACATAAAGATAGCGAAAGCACTCTTAATCAAGAGGGTGCTACTTTTGGTGCAGAAAATTATGCTTTAGCAAATAAAACACAATTTATTTCAGCAGATGAACTTCTTGAAGGTTTTAAAGAAGAAACTTTTATAGAAGTGAAAAAAGTTAAGGAATTGGAAGGTGCTGTTGAAGCAAAGCCAGTTCAAGCAAGAGAAGTTACATATCACATTACAAGACACTTAGATACTTTAGGAACTACCATTGATGGCGTGAACAAAATCCTTAGAATGGGAGAAAGTTTTGGCAATAATGCTGAAAGTGATATGTTTACGCAGAAACTAAATCACGATGGCGTAGCAAACCCTAGACTTAATGCAGGCAAAAGTGAAAAAGCTATTGTTCTCAACGGTGACACTGTTGTAATAAATGGGGAAATTGTTACTGATGAAAAGCTTAAAGCTAAAATTTTAGAAAAGCACGATAAGAGAATAGTTAAAGCAGATGGAAATGTTAAGAAGATAGATAGGAAGATAAACGCAGGCAAAAATACAAGTGACACGCAAAAACGAATTAAGGCTAATTCAGAGAAGATGATAGATAACGTTTATCGTCAAGAATATGTTTCTGAAAAAGTTGTTAGTGTTACTGCTAATGGTGGTGCTTCTTACATTAAAGGTGGATATTTAGACGAACTGGTTAAAAATATTAACACAGAGGCTATTGCTCTATCTCTTTCAGGTACAGCCATTATTCTTAATGAAAAAGAAACAGCTTTACTTACAAAAGCTTTTAACAACGGCAAGGTAGACGGTGTTCATATTGATGAGATAAGTAACATATTAAACAAAAAAATTGATAGAAGTAAAATAGAAGCAGGGGCAAATCCTGCACTTTTCAAAGAATTGAACACTTATAAGGAACGTTGGGCTGTTGAAGATACACTTAAAAACTTATCAAAAAGCAAAGTAAATCTTACAGCAGATGAAAAAGAAACTCTTAAAAACCTTCTTTCAGAAGAAAGAGGGCTAAAGTTGAATTCCAACGAAGCCAGTATGTTTACGGCTAACAAAAATATCATTAAAAGCCTTGAAAAAGATTTTGGCTTTAACTTTGTTGACGGTAAAATCGGTAGACAAGATATTATAGATTTGAATAAGGCGTTTTTCAAACGTGCTGAAGAAAAAGGCTATCAATTTGTAACTGTAAACAAATTTGGCAAAACTAAATTTAATGAAGAAATGCTACTAAACTTGACAGATGCTCAATTAAAAGGTTTAGGGATAAGCAGAGATAGTGCGAAAGTAATCGCTGAATTCAACAAAAAGGGTGCTATTGGAAAAACAGATTTCCAAATAGGCTCGATAGCAGGCATGGCTCTTTCAGGCTTTTTTAAAATAAACGATGATATGGAAGATTTAATGCAAATAAAACAAGATGTGCATTTGATGATGACTACTGGAAAACATATTAAATCTGCATCTACTTCTGTTGTTCGTTTTACTAAATCAACTAAAGCAAAAATTGAAATAAGGAAAGCAAAAAGAGTTGGAAAAGGTGGCAAGACAGGAAAAGTATCAACGAAAAAGCCTACACCAAAAACACGCCCTGATAAACCTGCATTGAAAGTTAATAAACAAGCAAACGAAAAACATTTAAAACGCATTGACAAGGTGGGGAGAAAGCTTTTTAAAAGTGAAAGAAATATATTCACAAGAATTAAAAACGCCAAACTAAAAGCAGAGAATTGGATAGCAAACACTAAGATGATGAAGGCTTTTAATGCTTTAAAGAAAAAAATAATGTCTTTATTATTCAAGATTGCTATTCTTGCTTTGAAAGTTATTTTGATTTTGTGGCTTGGTTTATCAGTTATATTTATCGCTATGTCTGCCATTCAAGCTTTGCTTGATTTTTTTGGTGATTTCTTAGCACCAAGCACAGTTTATGAAACAGTTGCTTATAGGTTATACGAGCAACTTGCAGACCACGAAGAAGTGTGGCTTGAAACGCTTGATAACAGCGAAAATTTATACACAGGTAGAAAGAAAATGAACTATACCATTAATGGTGAAACATACGAGCAATATATTGGAAACTTTAACGAATTAAAAATAGTTGGCGATAAACTTTATATCGACCCATTTCATCAAGCAGGTAACAGTGATACAGATGCAATGACAGAAGTGACAAAATACGATGGTGAAATTAATTTTTCGATTGGTGCAAACTTAAATTATTATGGAGCAAGATATTACAACAATAGCAATGGAGATATTGAGCCTTCTGCAGATGGTAGTTTTGTATCTACTCAAAGTGGACATACTAGCAATTTAAAAGATATTATTGCGATGGCAGACGTTATGTATAATTTGAATATGGGTGAAAATACTGACGATAACTTGGAAAACGTTATGGGGCAATCTCCTGCTCGGTTGAATTGGGATAACTTTTGGGATAACTTTGCATCTGTGTTTCAAAAAATAGGTAGTGATATTGGCACTTTTTTCAAGAACTTATTTACAAGTGAAAACCAACCGTATAAGGATAGGGAATATTTCGTTGAAACTTTTCCTTATAAAACTCTTCAAACTTATGTTGCTAACTTGTTTTTTGTTTCGCATCAGGCACATACGAGTTTGCACGTTGAGTATCACGATTTAGAGAAATTAAAACTTAATGTTAATGGTACTCCTACTGAAGTTAATCTTTCGCAAGAAGAGGCAAGCAAACTTGGTATTTGCACATCGCCTGTAACAAAGAAATTTCCTATTATGTGGGTAAATGGCTCTCACTCTAATGCGTATGTTACTCCAACCCTTTATGCAAATGGTGCTTGGCATAATTTGACTAACGGTGATTTTGAAATAAATGTAAAAATGGATAACTTAGTTGAAGGAGAAGAAGTTTGCATATGGCGTGGCATGGGAAGTAATGCAGAAACGTATGAAGGAATAACTAACCGACCTTGTTGGGATAAAACGACTAGCAAAGAAGACGAAAGTGCAACAACAGGAGAATTTGGGGATTTTTATGATAATAAAACTGGACTTGGAAACAACAACGCTAACGCTTCTGCTAAAGCAAAATTAAAGGAAATATACGATGATTTACCTGATGGGGAATGGGGAGAAGAGTATTATCTTTCATCAAACAGAAACTTGTTCCAAAAATATTATTCTAAGAAGAAATTCAACTGGGGGAGTGGTATTTCATATGAATATGAAGAAAGAGAAGTTGAAGACGGAACAGAAATGAAACCAAATTATTGGCTACAAGTAGACGAAAACGGAAACGGTTATGGTAGTTGGAGTGTTAATGCAAATCCAAACAACGGTGCAGTTATCAAAATTACAAAAATACAAACTGAAGTAGATGAAGCAGGAAATGTAAATGACATTGGAAGTACAGTGTCACATGAGATTACACATGGAAATTATAAAGAAATTTCAGGTAATAGTCAGCATGACAGTTATTTAACTAAAGAGGAAGTTGAAGACGGTTGGCGTATTAAGGAATGGAATGTTTATAAAAGCGAAGTGACGAAGTATAAAACGCAATATCGTGCAAGGGCTACATCTGTTCTTTCAGAAAGACATAAAGAGGAATTCAAGAGAAATTGCGATGGGCATAAGTTTAAATATTGTGGCGGTCATGTTGGAGCTAATTTGCAAGGTATAGTTTATTCTGCTACTAACGAGCAAATGTCAGCGATTGCCATGCATACTCACGAAGACCACGTTCCACTTGCTGATGGTTATGATTTGGAAGAAAGAGGACACGATGTGGTGAAAGGAAAGTATGATAAAAACGCAATAGATTATAGCACGGCATATATTGCAAGTACAACTGGTGGAAGTAGATCGCCTGTTTATGACGTTCAAGGAAGTCTTGTTGCACAACGAGGGCTTAATCTTTATATGTTAAATAAAAGCGAAGAAGGCGATGCAGAAAGTATAGGAAAAGGTGTACGGTTTCGTTTTCAAAAAACACTTAGCAATACTTCTATTTCAGACGACTATACTATGGATATGATGTACTTTGTTAGAGATATTTTCGATATTGATTGTGCGTTAGATAAGGGAAGCAACATATTCCCGTGGGGAAAAAACGAAGTTAATGTTCCTCACTTTGAAAAATATACAGGTTGGGATATGGATAACATGACACTTGCATTAATGAAAATTACAAGTGATTGGAATGAGTATTACGGCTTTGATATTCCGTATGAAATAAACGGTCAAGTGCCTCTTTCGGAAGATGACGTTGAAAAAATTATAACAGAGTTAAAAGCCAATTATGGTGAAAGTATATTCAATGATTATGGAAGTGGCGTAGGCTCACATCTTTCAGAAGATGAAAAACTTACAAGGCAACAAACAATCGAACTTGCTTTACGTTGGGTTGGAAGAGGGCAATATTCCGAACATCACGACCATGATTTCCTTAATCAAATATGTGCAGGAAGAACTTTTCGTGTAACCAATGCCGAAACAGGAGAGGCGTACACTACAAATCATAGTGTTTCTTGTACGGCAGGTAATGAAAAAAGCTTTGTAAACTTCCTTTATCGAAGTGCAAGTAGAGATACTCCTTCTGATTGGGGGGGCGTTTCAAGTGCTGATAATTGCCTTCCTGCCGATGTGTTAAAACACGAAGCAAATGATGATTATAGACAATTAAGATTTTCTTCTGCCCCAACAAGTGCTACATCTCTTGTTGACTATGGAAAAGAAGCTTATGTTTTTTATGTAGGAAAACTTCATAACGATGTAACGCTTGATAGTGGTACAGTTCTTTCAAAAGACAAACACATAGTTATCGACCTAACAGATGATGGAATTGCGTTGCGTTACGAAGAAGGAGATTATAGTAACACAGATGGTGTTTCTGTTCCTGCTTGGGTTACTAAAACAGACGGAAAAACTAAGCGTTGTAAATTCAAATAAGAAGTGATTACAAATAGCCTCTTTCAAGGGGCTGTTTGTATATACTTTAGTTTTTTTCTATATTTGTTACACATACTAAGTAGAGATGTGTTTTGAAAGAGGGTGAACATTCTGTCTAACAAGCCAGTTCCTTTGGGTAAACCGATGTTTACGAAATATAAAAAGTCCGAAAACGATATAAAAATACTTTTAATGTATTTAATATTAAACAACTATGACTTATCCAAAGTCATAACAGTTGAAGAAGTCGTTCAAGAGCAGATGTTCGGACTACAACTTAAAAAAATATACGGAATTACTTCTGAATACATTGATGTTCAGAAAATAGATGAGGAAATAACAAATATTCGTATTCCAGTAGTTTGTTCACTACAATCTTATGAAATGTATTCAAACGAAGAGGTAATTTACATTTACAGAGCAAAAGAAGAAGAAAAACCAATTTATATTAATGATATGAACATCATTTCTCCACTTATGGTAATTACTGAAAACTATATCGTTTCAAGTGGCACTGCAAAGCCGATTGAAGAAGCTGATAACAAAGGTTTTATGTATTTTGTTGATTATGTATTAAAAAACGAATGTAATATTGGCAATTGGCAGATTACTTATACAACAAACGAAAACCATAAAGGAAATGAATTTTGCGTTTATTACTCTTCCGAAAAAGATGGGAAGTTGATTAAGCAAAAGCTGTATTACGCTTTAGAGCTTGATAAAACATCTACCTATCAAATCGTTTTATACATTATTGGAAAGGTAGCACAACACATGGAAGAATTCCTTCCTGATAATTATGAAAAAGAAACGTGGGAAAGGAGAAAAATTGAAGCTTAATTTAGATTATTTAGACGTTGATGACATTGAAGAAGAACAAGCCTCTAAAACAACTAACGAAGAAATTGAATATGATTTTGTGGAAACAACAACCATGTTTAACACTGGGAAATTATCTCCTGTAACAGAAGAAGAGAAAAAACTCTTGAGCAATCATAGTCTATTGAAAGAAAACTCATTTGATAGCGTTTTCCTTGCCCCTGACACTGATAGCACGAAGAAAGTGCGTGATGAAGATATATTTCTTAAAGATACAGAACAAGGAGATATTGAGGCTCGAAACAAGAGAGTAGAAAAAGTCATTATTGGGATTTATGAATGGACTAGAGATTGCATTAACGAAGGCGTTAATAATTTAAAGAGGCTAAGTTCGGATAAAGAAAGAGTGAGAACATACAACAAAAAAGCTGTGATGCCTAAAATCACTTATGCTAAAGCTTCTGAACAAAAAAGTCCGTTACCTAAATTGATTATGTTTTTACTTGCTTGTTGTGGTGTTGGTGGTTTTCTTGGGTATATGGCGAATTCTTACTATGTCTTTAAAGGTGGAAAAGTAGAAAGTACAATGTCTTGTGCTTTTTCATGGATAATGGTAGAAAATATGCCTCTTACTCTCTCGCCGTTCCATGCAAATGTTTTTGGACTAGCCTTTATTATTGGATTTAGCATTTTAGCTGTAATTGGGATTTTCATTTATTTAGACAACGATGCTAAAAAACACAGCAGGGTAGGATATGAGCATGGTAAAAAAGGGCTTGGAAAACCCAGTGACTTTAAAAGTTACAAAAGAAAATTTATGGAATAAAGAAAGGAAAAAGCATGAAAAAACAAGATAGCACAAAGTATGATAATAACATGATTTTTGGTGTTTATCGTGGTGAATATCTCGGATTGTCGCTTAACAACAAAAAAGTAAACCGTTCAGCAAATGTTCTTGTAATTGGTGGTACTGGTACAGGTAAAACCTTTAAATATATAAAGCCGAATATTTTACAAGAAAACTGCTCTATGATAGTTACCGACCCATCAGGTGACATATTCCGAAGTTTTGCACCGTACTTACTTTCAAAAGGATATAATGTGTATCTTTTCAATGCAAGTGATTTCACGTTATCAAACCACTACAATCCATTACTTAATGTTTATGACACAGACGGAGAAATTTCAGAAGCGCAAGTAGATATTCTTGTTGACTTATACATGAAAAACGCTAAAGCAGGCAAAGAGGCTAGTGGGGGTGACCCTTTTTGGGATAAGTCACAAAAAGCTCTCATGACAGCCCTCATTTATTACGTTCTCGAAGAAGATGAGAAGCTTTTAAGAGAAGGTTTTGCCGTTGTAGATAAGGACAGTAAAGGTGGAGAAACTAAACAAGTAAATGCAATGGAAGGTGGAAAATGTTTTAGTACAATTTTAAAACTCGTACAAGAGGCAAAAGTTGACGATGACAATGACGAGAAAAACCCTCTAACGCTTAGATTAGAGAATTTCTTTGAAAGAAAGCCTAACAACAAAACAAAGCTTTATTATGACACTTTTCAAATTGCACCACAAAAGACAGCTAATACAATTTTAATTACAACGGCTGTTGACTTACAGATATTCTCTACTAAGTCGGTAGATATGATTACAAGAAAAAACGAAAAATATCCTGAATTAAATATTGATATTGATAAAATGGCTACACAACAATCGTACTTATTTCTCGGTATTCCTCAATCACATCAAGCGTATAACTTCTTAATTGCGATGCTTTATTCGCAACTTTACGGAAGACTATACGAACTTGGAGAACGTAAATTGCGTGGCAAATGGCATATAGGTTATAGAGTAGGAACGCCTGTGTTTGATTATTTTGATAGCGAAGAAGAAGCAATAGCTTTTTATGAAACTGTTACAAGAGAGAATATAGTTGAAAATGACTATATAAACGGTAAAAAGATATACAACTTACAGTTTATAACAGAGGGCGAAGGTGTAAAGTCTTTTAAGACTTGTGTATTAAAAGAGCCTTTAGAAAAACTTATAGACGATATGGAAAAAATGGTAATTTGGAGTGGCGATGAGTTCGCAGGTGGTGACCCTGCTTTGCCGATACATATTAACTTTTTACTTGATGAGTTTAAAAATATAGGAGAGATACCGAATTTTCTCACCATACTTTCTACAAGCCGTAAATATAGGATTGGCTCACACGTTGTAATACAAGATATAGGACAGATTAAAACGATGTATAAAGATGGCGAACACGAAACCTTGCTTGCAAACGTTGATACAACAATTTTCTTAGGCTCTATTCTCAAAGAGGATAAAGAAGAAATACAAAAAATGCTCGGAACAACAACGATTAGGCAAAAATCTACTTCTTCATCAGGCTCTGGTCTGTCTACATCATATACGCCAACGGAAGTAAAGGTAATGTCAATAGATGAAATTGAAGCTATTAACGACCCACAAAAAAATCGTGATGATGCAATTGTTATTGTTCGTGATGTAACGCCTTTTGTGTGTAGGAAGCTTAATCTTACCGAACACGCACGTTGGAAAGATGTGAAAGCTGTAAAAGACATTGATGCTGTTGTTTATTACAAAAACAATCTTACAAACAGCGAAATTATAAGTAAATAAAGGAGAAACGATATGTTTGATGATTTAATAGCAGGTTTTTGGGAAGCATTGGTGAAGTTATGTACGAAAACTACTAATGTTGCAGAATTAACATTCATTAGAGGCAGAACAACTTTCAGTTGGGTGGGTTTGGTTGATAAGATATGGAATTATTTTGCGTTCGTTGCTCTTGGAATGACTATAATTTATTTCTTATTAGAAATGAATAGAAAACTTGCTCTTGAAGGTCGTGATTTGAATATAAAAAGTATGTTCGCTCCGTTTTTAAAACTTCTGATTTCTATTGCAGTTTTAGCAAACGGCTCAAAAATAGTTGTATGGTTAATGAAACTTAGCGATGCTTTTATGCTTTTTGCTGACGGTTTATCTAATAAGTCTTATAACGTTGGTGGTAACCTTCCTAGTGAACTTACAGGATTAAGCATATTCGTAGGTATAGTTATAATACTGGTACTTCTTATAACGTTTCTTGTTGGCTTTATAGTAGGTGTTATTTGGTGGTATAAAGCTTTCACTTGGAAACTAGAATTTTTGTGGAGAATGTGTATAACGCCAATCGCTTTAGCTGATGTTTATTCGGGTCAAAACGGAACGGCTGTTAAATATTTGAAGGGGTTTATTGCGTTGGGGCTAACAGGAATGGCTATGATAATCTTGCCTCAACTCGCAATGGTGGTATCTGTTGACGCCGTCTTTTCAGCTCCTGAAGGTTTGGGTGGAATGATGTCAGCTATTGTATCTGTTTTAAAATTGCCTCTTTCGCCAATCGCTGCGATTGGTGTCTTTGGTGTTGTGAAAACAACAATAAAAGAGGCTTTGGGTGCTTAAGAAAGGCGCTGCTAATGTCACGCCCTTCACGGGCGTGTGAGTTGAAATTTGAAAAAGAAAAACAAATTCTTGCAAAAGAAAAGTCACGCCCTTCACGGGCGTGTGAGTTGAAATAAAACAAATAAAAATATTGTGTTAAAAATAAATAAAAATAATAAAAAATATTAAAAATTTTAATAAAATTAATTGACGTTAAATCAAATATATGTTATAATCATCTTATAGAGGTGATTATAATGAAATCCAAAGAAGTATTAGAGTTATTACAAATAACAAGACCTACTCTAACAAAATATGTAAAAGAAGGTTTAATAAAAGTAAATATTTTGCCTAATGGTAGATACGACTATGATAAAGATAGTGTATATAAATTGTTTAACAAAGGTATAGAAAGAAAAACATATATTTATGCAAGGGTTTCTACTCCAAAACAAAAAGCTGATTTAGAAAACCAAATACAAATGTTAAAACAATTTTGTTTTAGCAATGGTTATTGTATATCAAAAATATTTTCAGACATAGCAAGTGGAATAAGTTTTGAAAAAAGAAAAGACTTTTTTAAAATGCTTGATGATGTAATTGCAGGTAAGGTAGAAAGAGTTGTAATAACTTATAAAGATAGATTAAGTAGAGTAGGTTTTGAATTATTTTATCATTTGTTTAAAAAATATAATTGTGAAATAGTTGTTATGAGTGAAGTTGGTTCTGAAAAATTAGATAGTGAAGAAATATTTGAAGAGATAATTAGTTTATTGCATTGTTATTCTATGAAATTATATTCTAAAAGAAAAAGACGAAAGATAAAAAAGATACTTGAAGAAAAGGAGGTGAATGAAGAAGATGAAAGCTAATAGAGTAGAAAGGCATATAATATATCCTAAAAATCCTTATTATAAGATGTTAGACGAATTTTGCTTTAAGTCAAAAAATCTTTATAACTTTGCAAATTATCAAATAAGACAAAAGTTTTGTACTGAAGGTAAATATATTTCTTATAATCAAATAGATAAATTGTTAAAACAAGAAAATATGGATTTTGATTATAGGAATATGCCTACTGCTCAATCAGCACAACAAGTATTAAGATTATTAGACAAGAATTGGAAGTCTTTCTTTAAAGCTATTAAAGATTGGAGTAAACATAAAGAGAAATATACAGGCAGACCTAAATTACCAAACTATTTGTCTAAAAATGGTAGATATTCATTAATATTAACAAACATGAATTGTAAATTAAAATATAAACAAATTCATTTTCCTAAATGTTTTAATGGTTTTGTATTGAATACAAAAGTAACTAATTTACAACAAGTTAGGATACTTCCGAGAAATAATCATATTATAATTGAAGTGGTATATCAAGCAGAAACTCCAAAAACAAAACAAGATAATGGTAGATATATTAGTATTGATATTGGTTTAGATAACTTTGCAACCATAGGTAACAATGTAGGGGCTATACCTATAATGCTGAATGGTAAAGGTCTAAAATCAATAAATCAATACTATAATAAACAAATAAGCTATTATCGTGAAATTGCTAAAAGGATGAATAATCTTGATTATACGAAAAGAATGAATAAATTAACGATTAAAAGAAATAACAAGATTGAAGATTTCATTCATAAAGCAAGTAAATGGATAATTGATTATACTTTAGCATTGGGTGTAAATACAATAATTATAGGAAACAATAAAGATTGGAAACGAAAAAGTAAAATGAGCAAAAAGGTCAATCAATCTTTTGTAGGCATACCACATCAAGAATTTATAAATAAAATAATCTACAAAACAGAGAATGTAGGTATTAAAGTAATACTCACCGAAGAAAGCTATACAAGTGGAACTTCATTTTTAGATGGTGAGTTGCCAATAAAAGAGAATTATAATAAGAGCAGAAGAATATTTAGAGGATTATTTAGAAGCAATAAAGGTAAATTAATAAATGCCGATTTAAATGGAGCATATCAAATTATGAAAAAAGTATTCCCTAACGCATTTGCAGAAGGGATAGAGGGTGTGGGGTTACACCCAGTTAGAGTAAATGTAGCATAAGCTATATTGACTAATAAACAATTTTATTGATTTTAATAAAATTGATAACCTAATAGAAATTCGGTTTTTTCTATTTCTGTTACACATAATAAATAGAGAGGAAGTGAAGGCTTGGAAATTCAAATTTCACAAGATATTAGAAAGTTTAAAACAAAAGATGTTGGAAATTTTTCATTTAAAGAAGCAGGTTTTATAGTTTTGGGTTTGGGTGTCGGTTTTCTGACATATAAAATATTCGGCAAATTTGAAACTGCTATTATTCCAATGGGTGTTGTTTTAGTTTTTGGCTTTTTTAAACCTTATGGAATGAGCTTTTTACAGTTTATAAGAACAGTAGGTAAAGAAACACTTACGCCACAGTGTTACATAAACGAAACTGATTTTGAGTACAACTTCGATGATTTTGAAGAATTGTACGGAAAAGATGTTGTTATCCCAACGGATTTAAGCGTTATCCAAACGACAAATACCGTTAAGATAAATAAGAAAGACAAGGCTAAAATATTACGATAGCCTTGCAAAAAAACTTTTATATTAGAAAGGAATATTTCAATTATGGAAAATTCAAAAGTAACAAAGAAGAAGACAAACTTTCTTGACAAGCTAAGAGCATTTATGTTTGGTGCTATGACAGTAGCATCAATGGCATCAATCACAGCGACAACTGTTTTTGCTTTTCAATTTGATGATGCACAGATTAATAATAATAACCAAAATGCAGACGCAGGAGATTTAATGAACAAAATTATTGGTATTCTACTTACCATCACTCGTTATGTTGGTGTTGCACTTGTTATTTACGGTGTTTATGAAATTGTTATGAGTTTCATGCAAAACCAACCTGAAGCAAAGACTAAGGGTATTGTCATGGCTCTATCAGGGGTTATTATGATTGCACTTAAATCTATATTGAAGGCTGTGGGTGTTCTTAACTAAGCAAAACAAGCAAGAATAAGCTGTCTTGCAAAAGAAATTCAAGGAGCTAATTCGCAAGAGTTAGTTCCTTTTCTTTAAGAAAAAAAGAAATGAGGAAAACTAATGAATATATTTCAAAAAGTTATATCGAGTTCACTGGTGGCTTTAATGTGTTTTTCGCTTGTAGCTTGTGGGGGAGAAACGCAATCGGAACAAGCACAACAAAAAGCCGTAGAAGATATGGCAACTAAGGAATTACAACAAAACGATTATCGTGGGGGCGTAAAAAGAACGCTTGCACTTCAAGAACACGTTTTAAACGTTATGGAGAACATGAAATCAAATAACACACTCATTAGAAGTAATAGTCCGAATACGTTTTGGACAGCAGAGGGTTATCAAGATTTTGTTTCTACTTTTCTTGATACTCCTATTATAAATGATACACAGTGGTTTAATGAAGAGCAGACTACATGGGAAAGTGTAATCAATCAAATGGCAAGCGTTCCCAGTTCTTTTACTGTTTCTAATGATGAAGAATATGCTTTTAAAAGTGGAATTAGCGTTAATCGAAACGAAAAAGACGATTACACCATAGACGGTGTGCAAGAAATTCTTTCTACTCTTAATAAAACTTATTCAGGCACAGCTACTTATCGTATTCTTTACGATTGTGATAAGGATTGGTGCAAGACTAATGTGAAAATGAATGTATTAGAAAGTGTTCCTGATATTACAACACAACTATTTGAATATCAAAGAATTGATGATAATACTTTTATCATTCAAACGAGCAAAGAAAGGCTAATGATTATTTTTGAAGGTGTTGAGAACGATACAGATATTAGAGAGCGAAAAATCAAGGAATTCTACTATTCTAAGCTTGTTTTAGAAGGGCAGAGAACTTCTTTTGAGCCATACGAAGAATTGCCTGAAACAGATATGCAGGGCTTGATTTTAGACCAAAATATTAAGACGAATGAAATGATGGCAGATTATCCTGATATTAATGAATATGGCGATTTTTCAATTAGATACGGTGAAAATGATAGTATGTTCTACCGTTCGCCTATTGAAATAACTAGAGATTGGGTGTTCGAGGACAAATCACTTCAACAAGCTATCATGTATAAAAACGGCGTTTTAGTTGCTACCACTTATAACAAACTTTCTAAACTTTATGAAAGATTTGTTTATGCACTTGTAGAGGCTGATGACAGTGTTGCTAAAGAACTTGAAGAAATTGTTGAAATTGAAAACCTTGTCGGAATTCAAATATCAGAAGTAAAGGTTAAGAACGATACTGAAACCGAAGAGATTGAAGAAATCACCGAAGTGCCAACTAATGAGAGTGAACAAACAAATACAGAAGGGTAGGTGCATTATGAATGTTATTGGGGCATTAAAAAAATCTAATACCGATGCAACTATTTACTTCTATGAATACGAGCCTAGTTTTAATTGGGAAGAAATCGTGAATTTATTTGAAACTTGTTGTTGCACACAAGAAGTGAGTGAAGATGATATTTCTTGTCTTGCCGTAGAAGTCCACGATAAAACCCAAAGCGAAAAATTGGTGGGAATGACTTTTCACAACGGAAGTAGATGCACTAATTTAGTGACAGAAAATTACGATGACCTTGACTTTTATTTAAACGATTTATCAAAATTAATTTTCAAAGGCAGGTGACAGTATGACATTACAAGAACTTGAAACTAAAACCTATGAGCTGAAATCATATATAGCTGATAAATTCAGAGATATACAAATGCAGGCGAACTCTCTCAAAAACGTTGAAGATGAGGATAAGGTTTTGATAACTCTTGCAAAGCTCACTGATTTTATAACTGAAATCAGAAGAGGATATAGCAACATTGCTTTGTTGTACCAAGAGGAAATTGAAGAAGAAATCGAAGAAACAGATGATTGCGATATTTTTAGTAACTTAGGTTTTTAATTTCACATGTAAAGACTTTCCGTACAGATAACTTTGTACGGAAAATTTTTTCGCATTTTATTTGATATTTTCGTAAATATCAATCTTGCGTATAAAGGAAAAGGATATAATGAGTATGTAAAAAGATGATAGACGTAAAAGGGGAATAAAATTGAATAATTATTTGGTACTCAAAAAAACTGGCAACGGCACAAAGTCAGGTTGTAGTGCTGTTGTTATTAACCTTGATGAAAAAGGAAGAAAAAGTAAAAGGGTTGTGGGAAATATACCCGAGTTGTATCATGGAATGACTATTATGCTAGATGTAGCAGAAGGAGTTGTTCTTGACTATATCCTTAAAGAAAACGAAAAGAATAAAAAGGCTTTAGAAAAAGCAGGTGTGAACAGCCGAGAATACTTTGCTATTTTAAAAAAGCACAGTGTGTTAAAAAAAGATGGTATTAGTTGGAACGTTGCGAAAATGGCGTTAAACAATATTTACGAGGCGTTACCGTTTAAAGAGGCAGATAAGGTACATAAAGAAATGATTAATAAAGCTACCGAGCCTACTAGGGTAGAGGCTATTAACAAGAAAATAATTGAAACAGCTAGAAACAAGCGAAAAATTGCTTACAAAGTTGAAGAATATCTAGGCTACTTTAACGATGTAGAACAAGACGGTGCGTATCAGCAATTAATGGTGTCGCTTAAAATTATGTGCTTACAGGCTTCTAGGTACGGAGTAAAAAACGGAATAATATGGGATAGTGAATTAAAAAACAAAGAAGACTATATTAAGCAGAACATATTGAGCCGAAACAATGCCGAATACAGCCTCTTAAATAACTCTGAAATACAAAAGTTTATTGAAGAAATACAAGATAGAGGTTTAGAAACGGAACAAATTGACACACTCTACTCTTTAAAAAACAGTACGCCTTGTATTATTACTGGTGGTGCAGGGGTGGGAAAAACAACGGTAATACAAGCAATTATTGATTGTTACGGTAAATACTATTCTAAAAGAAATATTTTGCTTGTTGCTCCTACTGGTAAAGCGAGCAGAAGACTTGCCGAAAAAACTGGTATGCCTGCATCTACCATTCATAAAGCTTTAAGGAAAAACCCTGATGAAGACTTTGTTTATTACGGAGAAAACAATCCGTTGCCTCATAGACTTATTGTTGTAGACGAAAGTTCTATGATAGATACAGCGTTGATGTATGACCTTTTAAGTGCAGTTGATGTAACGAGCAAGATTATATTTGTAGGCGACCACAATCAATTATATCCAGTGGGATATGGAGAGCCTTTCTTTGATTTTCTTAAAGTCTTAGACGTGTTTACGTTAAAGATTAATCATAGGCAAGAAGAGGGTACGGATATATTAGAAGTTGCCAATGGAGTTCTTGATGACAAGCCTTTACAATCAGGAAGAGGGGTGCTTGTTAAAGAAGTAACATTTGACGATATAGGAAATATTGTCTCTACTATTGATGATGATACTCAAATTCTATCTCCGTACAATAATTTGAACGCTCAAATTAATTCCTTTTTAAAGAAGGGGGAAGGGGAGTTTAACGTAGGCGATAGAGTAATGACAGTACGAAACACTAAGAGTTATTGCAACGGCGATATGGGCGTTGTTAAGGGAATAGACAGCAAGGGTACTATTACAATAGATATTGAGGGAAAAGACGTAAAGATAACGAAAGCTTATTGTAACGACCTAATGCTTGCATATTCTGTAACCATTCATAAAATGCAAGGGAGTGAAATGGATAGAATTATAGTTATTCTTCCAAAACACGACAACCTTGTTGAGAAGAGAATGATTTACACAGCAGTAACGAGAGCAAGGAAAGAATTAGAAGTTTATTACTATGAGGCATGAGGGGAGAACTAAACATGGACTGGACTTTTTTAGACAGGGTTGACAAAAACCTTCTATATGTTTACGCACGAAGTTTATCAAAGAGAAATAGTAAAGCGAATTACCAAACACTTTATAAAATAGGGGAAGATTGTTGTAATGATGAAGTTGATTTTAAATGTGCCGAAAAGAGAAGAGAGATAGCTTTCTATGCAGTGTGGTTTGTTTATCGTTATGTTTTAGCTTGTGAAACGCTAGAACAAGCTTTACGCTTTGCAAATGAGGAAACTTTAATTGAGTATAAGTTATCACCGTTTTTTTCTAAGAGGCATATATACATAGGGGCATACGGCTTAAAAGAAGTATATTTATATTATGAAGAAGATATAAAGATTGTTCTTGAAATTTTATATAATCGCTATGATTTTTGGGAACAACTAAGTTGTTTTGTTAAGCACACGAAAGATACAAAAAGAACAACACACAAACGTTGTTTACAAAATATAAAGGAATACGAAGAAATGATTAATAATAATAATAGATACAAAAAGATGGCAAGGGGAAAAAAGAAGTGATAAAAAAGATTTGTGCTTTTATGCTTTTAGTGTTTTATACGATGCCGATGACGATTGCTTATGCAGGCACGATAACTGAAAATACATGGCTTCTTGATACTGAAAGAGGCTACTCAATAAGACAAGGTGGCATTAATTCTATTGACGGAGTTGTCGTTGAAACCGAAAGCGAAACTTACAATTTAGAAAATGGAATTAGAAACGAAGGTTATATTTGTGTAACTGGTGAACACATAGATATAAGTGAAGATGAATTCAATCTTTTTTGTTTAGACGGAAAATCTCCTTTTATGTATAAAGAATACGCAAATAAAGAAAATGAATTCTTTTGGAATTTTTGTAGAGTTTATGTTGATAAAAATTGTTATAACGAAGTAATGGGATATTTAAAAGAAGGTGAACGTGTACCAATAGGGGTAACGCACGATTTAGCTGTATCAACTGTTATTATAGACTATGCGTGGTGGTATCAGAAAAATCGTATCGGTACGGTTGTTCAAGAGTTTAACAACAATCTCCCTTCGTGGGTAAAAACCACAGGCTACCTTGAAATAACCTCTCCAATTGATGTGATTATCAGAACAGAACATATATACACGCACACTTTTAACGACCTTTACGTTAGGGCGAATGAGCCTCTTTTAGTGAAGCTAAGAACTGGAATGTTCGATGTTCACCAAATTAACTCATCTGTTTTAGAGGGAAAAGAAGAAACCTTGCCTTATAATAATGTTATACAAATACAAGATATTAACACAGAGGATAGCCCATATAAACTTGACATAAGCGAAACTGTTATTAAGTACGGTATTGAGCCAATCGACCTTGACGGCAAGCCTACACACTCATACAACCCTGATGTAGATACAGTTATTGACGAAGACATGATAGGCGTTATAGTAGAGGAAAAAACAATTGTTGAAGAAGAAATTCCTGAAATAGAAGAAAAGGATAATTTTTTTAAAAATCTTTTTTTTGCAATTCTTATATTTCTTCTAATTTGTTTCGCATACGCATCATATACATATATAACCAAAAATAAAGAATAGAGGAAAAGTAATGACAAATAAAGAAATTATATTTCTATTTAAAAGGAAACATGAAATGAACGAAAGGGAATGGTATCTTTTCTGTAATCGTTATGCAACGAGGAACGTTAGTTCAGTTATAACCTACATTAAAGCCCTTTGTAAAGAAGAAGGAGTTATGCCTACTAATTCTTTTCGACCTCAATTTATTGAGGAATTAAAGAAAGGATTGAAAGAAAAAGAGTCATGCACTGTTTAAGTGTGCCGATTTATAAGCGTGTTGTCATTTTACACAAAAAAACAATAAAAAAATAACGTTTATTTTACAGAATAAACACTAAAAAAGACTTGACAATGACTAGAGTTTATGATATACTTTATATATTGAGATGAGGGAAACCTCAAAAATGAGGGAAACCTCAAAAAACAACAAAGAGTTTGAAAAACCAAACTCACAACAAAAGGAGTTAAAACTATGGCTAAACAAGTAAATTACAACGTATGCACAAACTGGGGTTTAAGATGTTACGAGCAAAAGCTGACAAACAAGTCTGTCGTCTTGAAGTGTTCGATGAACAGAAAGAATAAGGAAACAGGCGAATATACTGCACCAGTATATATTGACGTTGTTTGCCCTTTTGAAACTTGTCAAATCGCAGAAGACGATTATGCAAAGACTTTCATCAATGTTGATGGAAATTTCTCCACTGGCGAATATACCAATAGAAACGGAGATAAGGTTGCAACGCTTACTATTTTCGCTGACAAAGTTACAAAGGCTGAAAGAAAGTAGTAAATGACAATATCCCTTCCGAGCGAAAGTTTGGAAGGGTATATATCAAAAACATCAAGATAACGTATATGTTTCTAATTGGGGGTGTTTTTTTTGCCCCATAAATATAAATAGATATCACGAAATATCAACAAACATGTTGAATAGCTATTATTTTTAATGTATAATAGACTTATATTTTATTGCCAAAATACAAGATATTGAGGTGTAAAACATGAATGATCCAATGAATGATAGCTGGATAAGCATAGATGAGGCCGCAGAATATTTAGGTATAAAGCCAGTGACTTTAAGAACATGGATAAAAAAGAAAAAAAGTATTCCCGCTCATAAAATCGGAAAGCAATGGAAGTTTAAATGCTCGGAGTTAGATGAATGGGTTAAAAGTGGAAAAAGTGCTATAAAATAAACATTAAGCAGGTGCAGTCAAAAATGATAAGTGCTATGACAAAAGAAACTTTAACAATTACTTGTAATTATTTAGCTCAGAATTATAGCAAGGCAAATTTCAACAGCCTTTTAAAAGAAATATTTATTATAGCTGGTATCGATAATTTTGAGTTTACAAAGGACGATACATTATACTCTTATGAAAATGTTCAAAAAATGTTATCTTCCTTAAATGAAAATGAAAAAAAACGAAAGAAAAATGGGGTTTATTATACTCCTATAGATGTTGTAAGATTCATATTAATTAATTCTATAAAATCGGCCTGTGGAAAATTGAAACCTAATGGATTACATGTTTTAGACCTAAATGGCATCCCTTATAATTCGTTTTGCTTTAATAAAACAATTTATGACCCGACATGCGGAGCAGGTGAATTTCTAGTAGCAGCTTTAGAAATAAAATTAGATTTATTAGACCTACATAAAGCAAATATTACAAAGGGAAATCTCAAAAAAATAGTCCGTACAATAAAGGGTAATGATGTTAACATTGATTCTACAATAATAACAAAAATAAGATTGTTTTTATGTGCACTGCAAAGACAAGGCGTATCAAAAGTTAAGGGCTTAGGGGAAATATTAAATGATTCTTTTGAGAATTATGACTTTGTTCAAACACCCCCTAATACCGATATAAAATATGATATTATTGTAGGAAATCCACCCTACGTTGAAGATTCTAGAAGTGGACTATCACCACAAAAAAAATATGGTAATATCTACGCAAATGTACTGGAGAATGCAGGTAGGTTACTCAAGCCAAAGGGGTCGTTTGGTTTCGTAATTCCTTTATCTTATATCTCAACCCCAAGAATGTCTAGAATTAGAGAGGTTCTGTACTCAATAGTTCCTGAACAGTATATATTAAGTTATTCTGACAGGCCTGATTGCCTATTTACTTCAGTACATCAAAAATTATGTATTTTAATTGGTAGGAGTACAAATTCAACTAAAACCATTTTTACTGGGAACTATCGCTACTGGTACAGCGAAGAAAGAACCGAGTTGTTCAATACTGTAGAAGTTATAAAAAACTCATTTTCAACTGATCAATATATACCAAAACTTGGTACGATTGCCGATATTAATGTATACGAAAAAGTAATTGGTAACCCAGAGAAATTGCTAGATCTATTAGAAGAAAATGGTGACGGTGCTGTCTACTTAAATATGAGAGCTGCTTTTTGGATTAAGGCTTTTATTAATAAACACAATGGTGGCGAATATCGTCAATACAATTGCAGAAATAGAGATATTGCAAACTATGTTATGTGTCTATTAAACTCATCTTTATTTTGGTGGTACTGGATAGCTGTATCAGATTGTTGGCATATAACAAGAAAAGAGTTAATCGGTTTTACCGTTCCTGAAAATATCAATTTTAATAAGACGAACAGACTGGCTAAACAGTTAGAAGATAAACTTGAAGAAACAAAAAAATTTGTCGGAACAAAACAAACTGACTATGAATACAAGCATAAAGAATGTGTTGATGAAATTCATGAAATTGACGACTACATCAATTCTTTGTATGGACTTACAGATGATGAAAGTCTCTATATTAAGAATTTCGCATTTAGATACAGGATTGGTGGAGGTGCTGAGTTTGAGAGTGATTGATTTATTCTCAGGGTGTGGCGGGCTATCATTGGGCTTTATACAAGACGGATTTACTATAAAAACTGCTGTTGAGTTTGATGCTAGCATAGCTAATTCTTATACGATGAATCACCCCGAGGTTGAGATGATTGTTGATGACATCCAAAATTTGGACGAATCAAATGTTTTTAATACAGGCGACGCCGATGTAATTATTGGTGGTCCACCTTGTCAAGGGTTCTCTATGGCAGGGGCAAGAATAAGGGATGGATTTATTGATGACCCCCGAAATTATCTTTTTAAACACTATTTTAATATTGTAAAGACGGTTATGCCAGAAGTATTTATAATGGAAAATGTTAAAGGAATTATGACCATGCAACAAGGAAGAATCTTTGAGGAAATACTTAAGCTTTTCTCAAATCCAAAGCTTTTGAATGGTCACGTTTATAACTTACATTATAAAGTAGTAAAGTCTGTAGATTTTGGGATTCCTCAGAAAAGGGAACGTATGATTCTTATTGGGGTAAAATCAGATGGGATTAACTTTGACGCTTTATGGGAAAAAACAAAAAATGAAATTATCAGAGAGTTTCCATCATATTTTAATACTGTGACTGTCAAGGATGCGATTGGAAATTTACCTAAAACTACGAAAACAGGAGAAATTAAAAATCCAACGCCCATTACAGACTATCAAAAATATCTAGCTAGTAATGCAGAAGTACTTACAAACCATACGCAGACCAATCATTCAAAATTAGCAATAGAAAGAATGAGTAAAATATCCAATGGAGAAAACTACAAAGCATTAGAAGAAAATATAAATTCTGTGCATAGTGGTGCCTATGGTCGATTATGTTGGGATGAACAAGCTCCGACCATTACTACAAGATTTGATACCCCTGCTGGTGGGCGTTTCATCCATCCTGTTGAAAACAGAACTTTATCACCAAGGGAAGCCGCTCGTATTCAAAGTTTCCCAGATGAATTTATTTTTTACGGTAATAAGACATCTATTTGCAAACAAATAGGAAATGCAGTTCCACCTAAAATTTCGTACTTTTTAGCACGATTAACAAGAAATATTCTAGAAAAGGAGAAATAAAATGAATCCAATTCTACAGGATAAGTTACAAGAATTAGAAAATGCACAGGATTATTTTACTGTGATGTACAATTTAAAAGGGGGTATTTTCTCCCTTTTATTTTGTATAATAGCAAGATCCGAAGTTAAAAGGGTACTGGAAGTTTAAAGGGTGAAAAATGCTAGAAAGATATAATTTTGTGGATATTTCGATATTCATGCGTACAAGTAATGGTTTATACCTAAACCTTACGGACTTTATTTTATCAGAAGAAAATGATTTAATAGACTTAGGCTGTAAAGCTGAATTTGTCCTTGTGTTTTTTTCTTTTAAAAAGAAGGAAAGGTATGTGTGCGATATTACATTGTCTGAACTTTTGAAGTTGGCGAATATTACTGATAAGGTTTTTATAAAAAGACTTGCAGGGTGTTCGGCAGGGGGGAACAATAGAGAGTTGTTAGCTATTTTTTGTGCAAAGGAAATAGTTAATTATCGTTATGGGAGAATTTTAAAAGACGGTGAGTTTACTTATACTTTTCACCGACAATCTTTTGTAAAGAACGAAGAGGGCAAGAAAAAGAGGGTTTATCCTACTGTTTTGAAAAAAGAATTTTACATAAAGTGAGGATATTATGGATAAGAAAGGTAAAAAACCATTTATTACGAAAGAAGGCTTATTTATAGTAGGGGTTGGCGTTTGTGCTATTATATGCTTTGCTTGTATTTTATCTGCTGTAATTGATGTTTTTAAAACTGTGAGCTTTAAGGATATTATAGATGATAGTCCGATTGGCGATGTTGCCTCGCAATTTGGTGATATTGAAGAAAATATGGAAGGGGTTAAAAAGCTATTCCCTTCTTTAGAAGAGGATTTTGATGCCCTGAATTACGACACAGCCGAAGTTGTATCGGTTAAAAGTGGGGAGAGTTTCATTGCAAAGGTTAAAGGCGTTGAAGAAACTATAAAGCTATTAGATGTGAGTGTTCTCGATGAACATAAAGATAAGCTTGCAAGAAAACTTAAAAATGGTGATACTGTACTCTTAAAATATGGTGAAACTAAGCTTGATAATTATGACAGGGTGCTTGCGTATGTTTATTTTGAAGACGGTAAATCAGTACAGGATTGGTTGCTAGAAAATGGTTACGCTAAATAATTAGCATTAAATATAAGGAGATATTATGTTTGACAAGATTGTTTTAGTTACTTGTGTTGTCCTGAACGTTTGGAAAGCACTGATAAGCCTAAAATTACATTTAAAGAGAGAGGGTTTACAACAGTTAAAATAAAGTTATAAAACTTTATAAAAAACTCTTGATTTTTTATAACGTATATGTTATAATAAAATTAGAGGTGAGAGTTATGAAGTATTATACAATAAGTCAATTTGCAAAATTAATTGGAAAAACGACACAAACATTAAGGAACTGGGATAAGGAAGGTATATTAAAGCCACATCATGTTACAGCAAGTGGTTACAGATATTATTCACAAGAACAACTTAATCATTT
>JGI24711J26586_10000348_pt1 | contig 35364 bp, 38 predicted proteins | sample BioPla3DNA1_FD_26586 | JGI IMG/M metagenome (IMG submission 26586)
AAAGTAATAATTATTGCACTGGCAATACCGGTGATAACGTCACTGATCGATCTTGTACTCAAAATAATGCCGTAACGGAGGACAAAAGCATGATTTGCAGAAGGGGGCCCAATGTGGTGCTGGTCTGGCTTATATCAGTATCGGCAATGATACTGTTCATATCAGCCGACTGTCGGGCAGAGAGAAGCTCAAAGGGAAGCAAGGTCATTGAAGCCGGCGCAGAGGAAATTGCCGAAATTATAGAAAACCAGTATGAGGCAGGTGGGATAGACAGGATAAGGCAAGAGCTCGAAAGGCACACTGACGGAGAAAGCATGGAACTGTTTGGAGGATATGATGCGGGCAGGCTCATCGATGATCTGGTCAGAGGAACGGTAGACATGGATTTGAAGGGAATAGGTGCAAGGACGCTAAAAATTTTTTTCAGGGAGCTTTACCAGAACATAGGTATCCTTGCAAAAATCACAGTTCTGGTTGTAATATGTGCACTGCTGAAAAATCTCCAGACAGGGTTCATGAGTGAGGGAGCAGGACAAATAGCTTTTTATGTCTGCTATATAGTAATGATATCCATACTGCTTGTCAGCTTCGGTACGGTGATGAAAATGGGCATCGGCATCATCGACCGTATGGTGGGTTTCATGTATGCGATCATACCGGTTATGATGGCACTGCTCATCTCAGGTGGAAACATTACCGCCGGGGGTATACTACATCCGGTGATGCTTTTGATCGTAGAGGCTTCCGCCACCATAATCAGGAACGTATTTGTACCCCTGGTCTTTATTTCTGCGATATTGACCATAGTAAACAACATATCGGAAAAAATCCAGCTCACGAGGCTGGTGAGCCTGATCAGACAAATAGTGTCATGGTCCCTGGGCATCATACTTACTATATTTATCATAGCAGTTTCCCTGCAGGGTTCGCTGGGAGCTGTAATAGACGGCGCGACTCAAAAGGCGGCCAAATTTGCCATAAGCACATTTATACCAATAGTCGGCAAGACTCTTTCAGATGCAGCAGATACAGTCATAGGCTGTACATTGATGATCAGGAATGCCGCCGGTTTTGCAGTGATGATCGGCATATTGCTGATTTGCGTGCTGCCGCTTATAAAAATCATTGCACTGGCAGGACTCTTCAAGGTAGCCGGTGCATTGCTCGANCCCATATCGGACAGCCGTATTACCAACTGCATAAATGAAATAGCCGGTTCGATGCTGCATATTTTTGCTTTATCTGCATCGGTGTCATTCATGTTCATGGTCAGCGTTGCCGCACTGATAAGTGCCGGAAATATAAGCGCCATGCTTAGATAGGGATACAAGACATAGGGGATGAGGCAGTAATGCTCGAGTTCGTTAAAAACTGGACTGTCAATATCGTAATTCTTGTCCTGTTTATCGTGATCACTGAAATGCTTTTGCCAAAAGGCAAAATGAGAAAATACGCAAATCTGATGACAGGTACGATACTTGTCATTGCCATAATAGAGCCTGTCACCGGCTTGTTCGGCAAACCGTTTGATTTTTCATCCTCTCAGACAATGGCAGCCAGCGCCATCGACAGGAAGGAAATAGAAAAGGCGGGCATGCTGTTCGAAGAGGAGCAGATAAAACAGACCGTAAGACTGTATCGCAAAAGGATCATAGAACAGATAGAGCATCAGGCGCAGGAAGTGGATGGGGTGGAAAAGGCAAAAGCTGATGTGATCATAAATGAAGATTACAATTCAGCCTCATTCGGAGAGATCAAGCGCATATATATCGAAGCGGAGACTGATGCTGCCGACCACAGAGATGCAGGCGATCGGGACAGCAGAGAAATACCTGCCGGCAAAAGTTCATCAGATACAGAAGATCTGAATCTCATAAAAACTCCTGGTATCCGGAAGATCGACCCTGTAAAGATCGGAGACCGGAGAAGTATGCCAGAAGGAACTACAATTGACAAGAAGCTGGAGGAAAAGCTGTCGGAACGGATCACGAATGTGTTTGGCGTAAGCCGTGAGCATATAATCATCACACAGGTTGCGAGGTGATACTATGGAAATTGCCAAAAAAATGACAGAAAAAATCAGGGAATGGGTAGCACGGCAGGACAGAAAAAAGCTGATAGAAAATACAGCCGTCGTGATAATAATCGGAGTGATAATCATTATAGCCGGATCGACCTTGTTTGGGCATAAAGACAACAGGAAGGATAATTCAGTTCCGGAGACAGCGGCTACAGATAACAGGACGTTCCGGACCGGCGGCACTGAGATACGGACAGATGCGGAAGACATTGAAACCAGGCTGCAAACGATACTCTCACAGATCCAGGGAGTCGGAAAGGTGGATGTGATGGTCACCTATTCTGCCACAAGTGAAAAAGTACCGGCTTATGATATAAAGAGAAGCCAGGATGAAACAGATGAGAAGGACAGTGAAGGCGGAACCAGAAAAATGAGGGCTGAGGAATACGAAAGTAATCTGGTTTACGAGGATTCGTCAACAGGAGGGAAAACTCCTGTCATCCTGAAAAAGCTGGAGCCTGAAATACGGGGCGTGCTGGTGGTTGCCGAGGGTGCCGAAAATGTCGAGGTAAGAGACAGGATCTGTAAAGCCGTGACAGTGGTCCTGGACATATCAGCCCACAAGGTCCAGGTTGTCCAGAGAAAAAAGTGACGGGATCAGAAAGTTTTCTTTGTACAGATGCGTTATAAACTTAAAATGAGCTGAATATATTATTAACTGAGATGGACAGAAATAGTGTTCAAATGTCGCAAGTAACATAAAGGGGGCAGTGTGATGATGGTTTTGAAAAGAAAGCAGATAGTCATTCTGGCGCTGATACTGTTGATCGTCGTGGCAGGCTACCTGCAGTACAGCTACAGACAGGGGAGCACGTCGGCTGATTCGGAGGGCAGGTTAGGTGAAGCATTATATGTCGACAGTGATATTTATAATGATGAGATGTTTGGATCAGATTCCGATCTGGCTGATGAAGGATTTGGTGATCAGGTCAATATAACGGCATCCAAAATGGCAAATGACTATTTCATACAGGCCAAAATGGATAAAGAACAGAGCAGGAGCGAGGCTGCCGATTCACTGAAGGCCATAGTCGAAGATGCCACAGTGAGCACGGAGATAAGGGAAGAAGCCCACAATAAGATGATGGCTCTTGCGGAGAATCTCGAGAGAGAATCGAGGATAGAGATCCTTATCAACAAAATGGGCTTTGAAGACAGCTTCATACTGTTTGCCGATAACGGAAGCGTCGATATAATAGTGAAGACTCCGAGCCTTACAAGCTCGCAGGCAGCTCAGATAACCGATATTGTTATGCGGCAGGCAGATGTCGATGTCGAGGACATCCACATAAGCACGATGTTCTGATGCTGAGGGACACTCCTTCGGCATGAGGCCGGTCGGGTGCGAAAAAGCAGGAATGTCCCCTATTGATTTACTTTGGACGTCAAACATGCTATAATCAATAATTAAATAAACCTGTGGAGGNAAGCAATGGAAGAAAACGTGCAGAGCGTNAGCAATGAAATAGGGACCATCAAGATCACTGACGAAGTTGTGGCCATAATAGCAGGTATCGCTGCTATGGAGGTTCCGGGAGTCACATCCATGAGCGGAGGCATCGCNGGAGGCATAGCAGAGGCTCTGGGAAGGAAAAACCTGTCAAAGGGAGTAAAGGTCGAGGTAGGAGAAAGGGAAGCAGCCATCGATCTGTATATAATCGTCGAGTATGGCTACAGGATACCTGAAGTNGCCTGGACTATACAGGAAAAAGTGAAAAACGCAGTGGAAGATATGACAGGTCTGCGAGTGGTCGAAGTGAACATACATATACAGGGTGTCAATATTGAACGCGAACACAGGAAAGAACTGCTGGAGGAGCAGACAAAAACAAAATAGACATATATTCGCAAATAAACCCGTCAGGGTTTATTTTTTTTGGTAAATAAACTATAATAAGTATGGTGACACTCTTCAGTAAGGAAGGAAAAAAACANGGGGATATTCCTCTGAAGAAAGTGCCCGATTATGNCAGGGAGGTGTCACCANAGCTGAGGGATAGTCCATTCATATGTGTTGTGACGCTCGAACATGAAGGGTGGTATGACGGGTGAAGATATTTTTCAGGATACTTTTAGCAATATATGCATTCTGTCTGGCTGTGTTTTCCGCATTCGCCATGTATGTGGCGATCTTTCCGGATGCTTATGTGGACATCTCAGAACATATTATACAGGCAATTTCGACTGATAATGCCNCAGCGCTCAGGATAGCTGTCTTTGCTGTTGCACTGGTCTTTTTCGCTCTGAGTATAATGTTCCTGCTTTCAGGTGTCAGGAGCAGCAAGGATAAAAAAGCTGTCAGNAAACATACTAACATCGGAGAAATAAGTATTTCACTCAATTCCATCGAGAATATAGCAATAAACGCATCGAAAAAGACAAATGGAGTCCGGGAAACCAAGACTTTGGTCAGGAAATCTGATGATGGAGTGGAGATAGAGATCAGACTGGTGGTGATGCCGGACATGAGCATCCCCGTCATAACTGAGGATGTGCAGCAGCGTGTGAAAAAATCTNTTGAAGATACAGCCGGTGTCATTGTAAAAGCTGTAAGGGTAGTAGTGGACAGCATATATTCCGGCATCACACACAGACCAAGGGTGGAATAAGGAGGCAGGGACCATGGATACAGAAAAGATCCTGGCATACTATAACGAACACCGTGGTGCAATAAAAGGGGCAGCCGCCGGACTCCTGCTGGCGGTACTCATACTGGTGCTTGGTTTTTTCAGGGTACTTTTTATTGCANTTTTGACTGGTGTAGGATATTATATCGGGAAAAGGATGCATGAGGACAAAAATTACATAAAGAACCTCCTTGACAGAGTCCTGCCGCCTGGCACCTATCGTTGAGGAGCAGAGTTTTTACAGCAGTCAGAAGGAGGATGAAAGATGGGAAGAAGAGCAGCCAGGGAAATGGCAATGAAGCTCTTATACCAGATGGAGATACAAAAGGATGATATAGAGGGTCAGCTCGGTCTTTTCTTTGAACAAAACAGTTTTTCAGAAAATGATTCAGCTTATATAAAAGATATCGTATATGGTGTGTATGGTAATTCGAAGTTTATTACCGATACCATAGAGAAACATTCCAGGGGCTGGAAGATTTCAAGAATATCCAAAATAGACCTGTCGATACTGAGACTCAGTATATATGAAATCTGTTTCAGGGATGACATACCTTTCAGTGTGTCTGTCAATGAAGCGGTTGAGCTGGCGAAGAAGTACAGCAGCGAGGATGCCGGTTCATTCATAAACGGCATACTGAGCAGGTTATCAGATATCAAGTCAGGTGCTGGAGACGAAAAATCAGATACAGAAAGTGAAGACGGTTATTGAACATGATGTCCGCAATGAATGTTTTGACTGTTTCCCAACTGAATAAATACATAAAGGACCTGATATCGAAAGATGTTGTTTTGTCCGGATTATGGGTGAAAGGTGAAATATCCAATTTCAAAAACCATTATTCCGGTCATTTCTATTTCACACTCAAGGATGAAAAGTCGTTGCTGAAATGTGTTATGTTCAGATCAAATGCATCGTTGCTGCCTTTTATGCCGGAGAACGGCATGAAGGTCATTATCAGAGGATACATTTCGGTATTCGAACGAGACGGTCAGTACCAGCTTTATGCTGAGGAGATGCAGCCTGACGGCATCGGGGCCCTTTACATAGCTTTTGAAAAGCTGAAGAAGAAGCTCGAAGCAGAGGGATTGTTCGATGCATCAAGAAAAAGAAGGCTGCCGTTTTTGCCTGGGGCTATCGGTGTTGTCACCTCATCCACCGGAGCCGTGATCAGAGACATCATTAATGTGTTGAGCAGAAGATTCTACAATGTCAATTTGAAGCTCTATCCTGTCCAGGTCCAGGGAGAGCAGGCTGCCGGTCAGATAGCGGCTGCCGTACGCAGATTCAATGAACTTGACAATGTAGATGTAATTATAGTGGCAAGAGGAGGAGGGTCGCTTGAAGAGCTTTGGCCCTTCAATGAAGAGATCGTAGCCAGAAGCATATATGAGTCACGGATACCTGTGATTTCAGCTGTCGGACACGAAACTGATTTCACCATCGCTGATTTCGTTGCCGATGTTCGGGCTCCCACTCCTTCAGCAGCGGCAGAGCTTGTCATGCCTGAGCGGGCAGTGGTGGAGAACCGCCTTGATGGATTGAGACTCCGCCTCAGAAATGCAGTAATGAAAAAAACATCCATGGAAAGACTCTTACTTAAGAGGATAGAAGGCAGTGTTGCATTCAGGCAGCCATTGAACAAAATCTATCAGGACAGAATGCTGCTGGATGTGCAGAAAAAATACATGCAGAAGGCATTATCTGCACTGAACACAGAATACAGAAACAGACTCTCGCTGCTGGCTGCTACACTTGATACACTGAGTCCGCTGAAATCACTGGCCAGAGGCTACAGTATAACAAAATCCAAAAAAGACGGCAGTCTGATAAAATCCATACATGCTGTCAGCGTGGGTGACAGGCTGGAGATCAGTCTGACCGACGGCAGACTTGGCTGCACTGTCGACAGTATCGAGGGGGATAACAATGGATAATAAAGAAGTTACATTCGAACAGGCAATGGCAGAGCTTGAGGAGATAGTCAAGAAGCTTGAAAAAGGCGAATTGACGNTGGATGAGTCAATAAGTTTTTTCCGCAGAGGTGTCGAATTGACAAAATACTGCAGCAAGAAGCTCGATGAAGCAGAGCGCAGCATCACGATGCTTATCGAGGGAGAAAACGGTGTGACGGAAAAGGAGTTGCCCGAGTTGGAACAGGGGCGATGANTTGATATCAGAACGGAAGGTGCACATGGACNGAACTTCAGATTTCAGAAAAAAATACGAAGAATATCTCAATATCGTGAATAACGNNCTCGACAGCAGTCTTGCAACAGATGACAGGCCTGGAGCAGAAATATATAATGCGATGAAATACAGTCTGGCGGCCGGGGGAAAACGACTCAGACCGGTATTGTCACTTGCTGTGTGTGAAATGCTTGGCGGCAGTAAAAATGATATATTGCCCTTTGCATGTGCCATCGAAATGATACATACATACTCCCTCATACATGATGACCTTCCGGCAATGGACAATGATGATTACAGACGCGGCATGCCGTCGAATCACAAGGTATTCGGCGAAGCGATGGCGATCCTGGCAGGAGATGCGCTGCTCAACAGGGCTTTTGAACTCATCGCATCCCATATGCGAAAAAAGGAAGGAGATCTGACAGCATGTGTGAAGGCGATGGAAGTGATAGCCTCCAATGCCGGCGCCGAAGGCATGATCCGCGGGCAGACCCTGGATATCAACTCTGAATGTTGCGAGCTTTCGGAAGACATTCTTGAATATATGCACAGATGCAAGACAGGAGCACTTATCAATGCGGCGGTACTGGCAGGCGCTTGCATTGGCGGAGCTGCAGATTCTGAATACGAAGCTCTGGCGGAATATGCCGCAAATATCGGCCTTGCATTTCAGATAAAGGACGATATCATGGATGTAAAGGGAAGCACCGATCAGATGGGGAAACCATCAGGGAGCGACGCCATCTCCGGTAAAAACACGTATGTGACAGTGTATGGACTGGAACAGGCGACCCGATTACTGGAAGGTTCTGTGGCGGCTGCTGTTGATGCCCTTGCCTGTTTCGGTGACAAAGCTGGTTTTTTACGGGATATTGCCTTCTATATAAGAGACAGGAATAACTGAAGGTTACAGCAAAACACCGGAGTATGCATTTTTCATCCGGACGGCATCGACAGGCTGTAAAAAGAACGATAGTGATACTGGCATGATTGCGGATGAGTATAAGCCAGATAGAGTGATATAACGAGCCAATACGCAGATGGCTGTTTCAAATCTTGCTTTGGTGATTCTTTATCAGTTGGGGCATATATGTTATAATGGAGATGCGAAAACAGGGTGGCGCAGTATTCTAGTCAGTACTGCCGCTTCTCAGGACGGGCCTAAAAATCCGTTAAAGGGCATATCGATGAAGTTCCTTGTGCCGGCTCGCTGCGCCCAGCGGTGGGTCGGTGCTGGGAGTTAAGGTTCAGGGGCGATCTGCAATGGCATGCAGGCGTTGACCCCTTTACCGTGGAGACCCTGACTTGTGGAAGAACTGCCGGACTCAGCCGTTCAGGTCTGCGGGCACGACCTGCTGACTTCGGACGGGACGAGACTGCATTCGACTACGATCAGGGATTAAACCTGTTATGCGGTACTTCGGGTGCTGCGAACAGTGTAGCCTGCCTTGAGTGGGTATGGTGGATAATGGATCAGATGCATGATTACTGGCCGGTATGAGTGCATTATTGCTGTTTGAAACCATGCTTGCAAAAGAGGCTAGGAAGCGGACAGACTGCCGGGGAAAACCCCTAGACTGTTCCTGAAAGAGATATGCTGAGGATTGCAGTGTGGACTAAGTGGTGATCAGGCTCTGCCAGCGGTAACGCTGCAGCTGCAGGTTCAAAGGGAAACCGCTGATTTGGCGACATTTCAGTACCTGCCGGGGAAATCCTGCCTGACCTAAGCCGCAAAATTAACTCAGCATATTGCCACCTTTTAATAAACTTTAATTACAGAGGAAGGTCTGCAAAAGGATTTTTGCTGAAGCTTCCNATTACATAGGATTACGGAGGAATATTTTTGGAGGATAATTACAGGCGTCCTGGCGGCGGAAGGAAAAGCAGGCTCAAGTCGTCGCCGGCTGCCAGTTTGAATGGCAATAATATTGTTTGGATCCTGACAATAACTATTGTGTCTTTTTTTATATCAGTGATACTTACGGCTGCTTCATCCGATGTGCTGAAGGAAGCCAGGATTTTTACGGCATTTCTTGTTATCCTGATAATCATTCTGATAAACATCATATTCGATACCATTGGTACGGCTGTGACTGCTGCAGAGGAAGCACCTTTTCATTCGATGGCATCCAGGAAAATGTATGGGGCAAAGCATGCAATCAAACTGATCAGGAATGCAGACAAGGTGTCCAATGTATGTAATGATGTTATCGGAGACATCTGCGGCATCATCAGCGGAGCAGCTGGTGCTTATTTGATTTTCAGGCTCATAGGAGATTCTGTGAAAGTATCGGCAGTGGAGCTGATAGTGACTGGCCTGATAACAGCATTGACGGTCGGAGGAAAAGCATTGGGTAAAATAATTGCATTGCAGAACAGTAATTATATAATATACAGGGTAGGTACCATCATTTGTTTTCTGCAAAACAAAGTATTAGTTTTCGGGCAAAAAGGAAATGCGAAGAATGGCAGAAAAAAGAGATAAAACATATATCCTTTACAACATAAAATCACCTGAAGATATACGCAAGCTTGACATCCCCAGCCTGGAGAAGCTCGCTGAAGAAATCAGGGAGTTTCTTATCGAACGGGTTTCCGTGACCGGAGGGCATCTTGCGTCAAACCTGGGTGTTGTAGAGCTGACACTGGCACTTCACAAGGTTTTCAGGACTCCACGGGACAAAATAATCTGGGATGTGGGTCATCAGTCATATGTCCACAAGATAATAACAGGCCGCAGAGACCGATTTGAAACATTGCGGCAGTTTGGCGGCATATCAGGATTCCCCAAAAGCGCCGAGAGCGAATATGACAGTTTCGATACAGGACACAGCAGCACATCAGTTTCAGCTGCGCTGGGTTATGCAAGAGCCAGGGATATCCTGAACGAGGACTATTCTGTCGTCGCTGTCATAGGTGACGGGGCAATGACAGGAGGCATGGCCTTTGAAGCTGAACGATGTAGGGCGTTCACCCAATAATATGATCATTATCCTGAATGACAACGGTATGTCCATAGGCAAGAATGTGGGCGGATTTTCCAAGTATCTCAGCAAGATCAGGACCCAACCACTCTACTATAAAGCAAGAGAAGACCTGGATACTTTCCTGCAGAGGCTGCCTGCCATAGGCGAAAAAGCTGCTCGCATGCTGGACAGAGCCAAGGGTACGATAAAATACATGGTTATGCCCGGGATGATTTTCGAAGAGTTGGGAATTAAGTATCTGGGCCCTATTGACGGGCATAATATCGCAGAACTGACAAAGGTGCTGTCGAATGCAAAAGGGATGCGAGGACCTGTATTGATTCATATCATGACGCAGAAGGGCAAGGGCTACGGAGTTGCAGAGAATAAGCCGCAGGAGTTCCACAGTATTTCGCCCTTTGAAATAGAGACCGGAGAGGTCAAGGTCAACAACGGTCCATCTTATTCTGATATCTTCGGTCAAAGGCTTGCGGAGCTGGCTGCCATTGACCCCGGACTGGTGGCCATCACTGCTGCCATGCCTCTCGGGACTGGTCTGGATAAATTTTCACAGCTTTATCCTGACAGGTTTTTCGATGTGGGGATCGCAGAACAGCATGCAGTCACCTTTGCGGCAGGTTTGGCACGGGCTGGGCTCAAGCCTGTGGTTGCAGTATACTCGACTTTCCTGCAACGTTCCTATGATCAGATAATGCACGATACTGCGCTTCAGGATCTGCACGTGGTTTTTGCCATTGACAGGGCGGGGCTTGTAGGGGAAGACGGAGAAACTCATCAGGGATTGTATGATCTGTCATATCTGAACCATATACCGAACATGACGATAGCAGCACCTGCAGACTATCATGAATTCATACAGATGCTGGATTATGGGATCCTGCATCATAAAGGACCCTTTGCAATACGATATCCGCGCGGTACAGGGAAGGAAATACTTGGGCAGCCGGTCGATGTTGAGCATGGGAGGGGTGTCAGNATACTGGAAGGTGAAGATGTCACCATAGCAGCCATCGGAAAAATGGTGGAGACAGCAATGCAGGCAGCAGAGCTTTTGGCTGAAAAAGGGATACATGCTGAGGTAATCAATGCCAGGTTTGCAAAGCCGCTGGATGAACAACTCATTTTGGACAGTGCAGCAAAAACCCGTGCTTTGGTGACTCTGGAGGACAATTGCATCCGGGGCGGATTCGGGAGCAGTATCCTTGAACTGCTCAATGCAAATAGTCTTTTGATAAAAACGAAAGTGTTCGGCTTCCCGGACAGGCCGATACCCCACGGATCGAGAGATGAACTCTATAAAGAATATGGTCTCACCCCGGATACGATAGCCGAAGAAACGGTAAGATTTCTCAGAAGCAGCTGATTTGAAGGATCAGCTGTAAAGTTGGTATATGGCGGCTGTTGAAGATGAGCAATACATGTTCGGACTGCTGTATCGTGTTTTGATCTCACTGCATTTTATACAGGAGGATTTGCTTGAAAAAGGAAAGACTGGACAATCTGATGGTTAAAAAAGGTCTGTCTGAAAGNGCAGAAAAGGCCAGAAGTTCCATAATGGCCGGTCTTGTGTTTGTCAATGGGGAAAAGTCCGATAAAGCAGGTGCGATGTATNCATCAGATGTGGAAATCACACTGAAGGAAAACCAGATACCCTATGTGAGCAGGGGAGGACTGAAGCTGGAAAAAGCACTGCGATATTTCGACATCCGGCTCAACGGCAAGACAGCACTTGATGNAGGAGCGTCCACAGGCGGATTTACTGACTGTATGCTGCAAAACGGAGCTTCAAAGGTCATNGCCATAGATGTGGGATACGGTCAGTTGGCATGGGTGCTCAGGAACGATGAACGGGTCATAAATCTCGAGCGGACTAATATACGATATTTAAAGCCTGAAGATATAGGAATTGCGGTAGATTTTGCAGCCATCGACGTGTCCTTCATTTCACTGAAAAAGGTAATACCGCCGGTCAGGGAGCTGCTGAAGCCGGGGCATGGCGAAATCATTTGTCTTATAAAGCCTCAGTTCGAAGCAGAACGGAACCAGGTAGGTAAGCGTGGCGTTGTTAGAGATATCGAAGTCCATGAGCAGGTGGTCAGTGATTTGGTATCGTTTGCAGTTGAGACCGGCTTATTTTTCAAAGGCATTTCATTTTCTCCGATAAAGGGCCCTGAAGGCAACATAGAGTATCTTTGTTATCTCTCTCTGAAAAACGGTTCGTCAGATATGAAGCAAATATTGCCCGCATTGCAAAAAGCAGTACAGAGGTCCCATGTTGAATTGGGATAGCCTATTGGGTATAATGAAAGGGAATTCCAGCAAAGTTGCGATAAACGTTGCCTTTTGAAGCACGGATCCGGTAGCTGGCCTTCGGAGGTTCTTATGAAGAGAATCGGCATTATCACAAACGCGGACAAGGATAAGGATTTTACATATACAAAACTTCTCGCCGAAAGCATCAAAAGGCATGGAGGCAGCCCGATGATGGCAGATACGCTTTCTGAGGCATCTTCTGTCGGTGTGGCATGTGGCAGCGAACAGGATATGATCGACTCATGTGATTATCTCATATGTCTTGGCGGGGATGGGACATTTCTTAAGGCCGCAAGGAAAATCTATACGAAAGAGATCCCGATATTGGGAATAAATCTTGGAAATCTGGGATATCTGACGGAAGTGGACAGAGACAATATAGATACAGCCGTGGCACAGTTGCTGGAGGGCAATTACGAAACAGAGAAAAGAATGATGCTTGAGGCTGTTGTCACGAGAAACGGAAGAGACACTGTAACAGATGTAGCTCTCAATGATGTTGTCGTCACAAGGGGTGCCGTTTCGAGGATATTACATGTAAAAGCGTACATAAATGATGTGTTTGTGGACATTTTCCCCGGGGACGGACTGATAATAGCCAGCCCCACCGGCTCGACAGCATACTCGCTGTCAGCGGGAGGTCCCATTGTGGAACCGGATACGGAGGTTATGATCATCACGCCTATTTGTCCTCATATACTGTATTCCAGATCCTTCATAACAAAATCGGACAGTGTGGTCAAAGCAGTAGTTGCAGAAGAGTTTGACCATTGCGCGATGGTTTCTCTTGACGGTCGGAAGGGATATGAGTTATCGAATGGTGATTCTGTACGGGTGATGAAATCCAGGCATTCGATAAACCTGATAAAGATGGGGAAATTGAACTTCTTCAATATACTTAGAACTAAAATTTATTTCAGAGGAGAGAGCCTGAAAAGAGATGAAATACAGTAGACATGCAAAAATATTGGAACTGATCGAGAAATATCATATCGAGACCCAGGAAGAGCTGGCGGAAAAGCTGAAGGAGCATGGGATGGATGTGACCCAGGCTACCGTTTCGAGAGATATCAAGGAACTGAGGCTCATAAAGGTCATGTCTGACAACGGGTCTTACAGGTATGCTTCTATCTCACCCAATGAAAGCAATATCTCCAACAAGTTGCTCAGGGTATTTGCAGAATCCTTCGTAAGCTGTGACTATGCCAANAATCTGCTTGTTGTAAAGACGCTGCCCGGTATGGCCCAGGCTGCAGCGTCTGCTGTCGATTCGCTCAAGTGGGCCGATATCGTTGGNACCATTGCCGGTGACGATACCATAATGATCGTCTGCAGAACTGAGAAAATTGCCGAAGAACTTGTCGGCAGGTTCAACAGGATGATCAGATGATTATGGCCTGATCAGGGCAGAATCAGGACACAAACGCGAAGGAAAATGGTCGGAAGCGAACTGGGGGGTGAATACGGCCGGTATGCTTTTGCAATTGGATATCCATAATGTTGCTCTCATAGATGAGATAAGGATCGAACCCGGGGAAGGCCTGAACGTGCTCACAGGAGAAACGGGAGCAGGGAAGTCGATAATAATCGACTCCATAAAAGCTGTGCTTGGCGACAGGGTATCGAAGGATATTATCCGGACAGGTTCACAAAATGCTCTGATTGAAGCTGTATTCCAGGTCGATGCCGTAAGGATAAGAGATATAATGAACGATATGGGTATGGAGCCTGAGGAAGACGGAACACTTATTTTGTCCAGGGAGATCACTCAGACAGGTAGAAATACATGCAGAATAAATGGGAAGATGGTTTCGGCATCATTCCTGAAAGAGATCGGGGAAAGACTTATTGACATCCACGGACAGCATGATAATCAGTCGCTGTTGAGAACAGAGCGTCATATCGAGCTTCTTGATCTGTTTGCAGGGGAGAGCCTTCACAGGGTAAAGGATGAATATGCCGCTTTGCTCGGACGGTACAGAGATATAAAGGCGAAGTTGAAGGCGCTGTCAGGAGACCCCGGAGAGCGTGAAAGAAAAATGGACCTGTTGAAGTTCCAGATCGATGAGATCCGGAAAGCCAGGCTGAAGGCAGCGGAAGATGAAGAGCTGAGCAGGCAGAAGACTCTGCTGGTCAACGCAGAAAGAATATCAAACACGCTGGCTTCTGTATATGACCTTTTATCAGTAGGTTCAGGCGGCAGTTCTGCCCTCGATACAATGAATGAATCCCTGTCCTGGCTCAGCTCAGTTGCGGGGCTGGACGAAAGCTATGAAGAAATGNACAGGCGGCTCCAGGATCTGATATATCAGATGGAGGATCTGGCACGTGATGTCAGGCAAAGCTATGAAAGCACAGAGTACGATCCTGCAGTGCTTGACGAGATCGAAGAAAGACTGGACCTCATATACAGACTGAAAAGAAAATATGGATCTACGATCACGGATATACTTGGATTTTGCCAGGATGCAGAAAAGCAGCTGGAGGAACTCGAGAAGAGTGAAGAAACTATCAGGTCTCTGTCAGAGGAGCTCACAGAACTCGAGAACCGACTTTACCAGGTGGCTGGCAAATTGAATGCTGAGCGGGTAAAGGCAGCATCTCTGCTTGAAAACAGAATAACTCAGCAACTGGATGACCTGGAGATGAAAAAGTCGAAGTTCAAAGTGGATATCCAATTCGATACTTCTTCAGGCAGTGCTTCCGGCAGAAAATTTGGCAATAATGGCCTGGACAGAGTCGAGTTTCTGATATCTCCCAATGTGGGAGAACCTCTCAAGCCTCTGGCACGTATTGCTTCCGGCGGTGAAATGTCGAGAGTTATGCTTGCAGTGAAGAGCATCCTGGCAGAAGTGGACAGTATTCCGGTGATGATATTCGATGAAATAGATACCGGGATAAGCGGCAAGGCAGCTCAGAAGGTCGGCGAAAAACTGTCATATGTATCACGTACACACCAGGTGCTGTGTGTGACACATCAGGCACAGATAGCATGCATAGCAGATCACAATTTTCTGATTGAAAAAATAGTAGAAAAAGGCAAGACCAGGACCAAAGTCACCAGACTCAACGATGATGACAAAATAAAGGAAATCGCCCGGCTGGTAGGCGGAGAAACAAGTGAAGCATCGCTGAAATATGCAGAGGAAATGATCAAAACCGCTAAAAAAGCCGCAAACAGTATGACAAACAAATAATAAGCAATAAAATCCGGCTTAAACGCCGGATTTTTAGCTTTATTATTCATTTTTACCTCCTGTTCATTTAATTGTTTGCATAATTGATTTTGCAAAAGGTTAACTTACTTGCAGGAGGTTGAACAATGAAAAAATCCACATTCATTATAAAGGCACTATTGGTTTTTTTAATATCTGCAATCACTGTTATCGGGGTTTCTTATCTGAAGGTCATCCTTACCGTTCCCGGCGAGATGGTGCTCATAGAAGGAGAAGAATATTCATACGATATCGACAGCCTTTTTCCCATCAGTATCAAAGCTGATACCCAGGGGATGCTCAAAATCAACGGAAAAAGTGTTGAAAGACCGTACAATCATATTGGGATATCAAAACCGGTTTCTCTGAGCTCTGACAAAGGTGGGAGCCTTAAACTGAACCTGCGGTTTTTTGGCATTATTCCGGTCAAAACAATAAATGTTGATGTTGTTTCAAATAAAAGCCTTGTAGCCTGCGGCAACACAATAGGAGTGAAAATCAAACTCGACGGCATACTCGTTATAGGCATATCCAGTGTTATTTCTGACGGTCAGAAGATCCTCCCTGTCAGAAATAGCGGGATAAAGCCAGGAAATATGATAATAGGCATCAATGGCAGAGAGATCGGGAGCATTAATGATCTTGTTGATGAAATAGAAGAAAGCGGCGGTAATCCATTGAAGATCAGATACAGATCCGGAGATGAAGTGCAGGAGGCGACAGTGACACCTGTCAAATCTTCTGAAGACGGCAAATATCATATTGGTCTGTGGGTACGGGACAGCACTGCGGGGATAGGAACACTTACATTTTATGATGCGGACACTGGAAAATTCGGCGCATTGGGCCATGGCATCACAGATATTGACACGGGGACATTGATGTCTGTGAAATCAGGGGAAATACTGGAATCTGACATATTAGGTGTAAAAATGAGCAGATCAGGAGTTCCCGGTGAACTGAAGGGAGTATTTTCAGAAGGAAGGCAGCTTGGGACAATAGAATCCAATACAGAAGTGGGGATATACGGCAAGCTTGAGAAGCACGCCATGCAAAGAATGAAGGGAAAGATGTACCCGGTAGGCGTAAGGGCAAATATAAAGGAAGGTCCGGCTGTCATATTATCAAATATAGACGGAAAAAAAACAGAGGAATACGATATAGTCATTCAGAAGGTGTCCAGACAGAATCTCAATGGTTCTAAAGGGATGATAATCAAAATAACGGATGAAAGACTGCTGAGCACTACGGGAGGTATAGTCCAGGGAATGTCGGGAAGCCCTGTCATACAGGATGGCAAAATAGTCGGAGCAGTAACGCACGTACTTGTAAATGATCCAACGAGAGGGTACGGGATATTTATAGAAACTATGCTGATGAACGCGAGCCAGAATCTGTCAGCAGGAAATAAAATGGTAAAATAAGGAAATAAATCAATAGTGTTTGAAGTCCGGCAGAGGTTATATGTCGGCGAAACAGCTTGAAATAAGGGTTTTCAATAACAAAAAACCGGATATACGATTAAAAAATGGAATTGATGAAAATTAATACTTGATAAAATAACAAAAGAAAAATATAATGGAAACAACAGTAAAAAACATATTATGGAATGGAGGGTGTATGCACTTGCCGGATAAAAAAATACAGGTCATCATAGCAGACGACAACAAAGAATTCAGTGAAATCCTGTCCGAATATCTGAACAACCAGGGCGATATTGAAGTCATAGGTACAGCAAAGGATGGCAATGAAGCCTGTGAGCTGATTGCCGAAAAAATGCCCGATATAGCGATCCTGGATATAATCATGCCGCATCTGGACGGGCTGGGTGTTCTGGAAAAGATAAGATCGATGCAGTTGAAAAAGCGCCCCTTGTTCATTATCCTTTCTGCAGTTGGACAGGACAAGATAACGCAGAGAGCATTGGCACTGGGAGCGGAGTACTACATAGTGAAGCCATTCGACATGGACGTACTTGTTTCGCGGATAAGACAGCTTAAAAGCACAAATCACAGCCCTATCATCCGGTCCGATTATGTTTCCGATGTCAAGTCAACCTACAGAGCCCCTGTCCAGCGCAATCTTGAGGTAGAAGTCACCAATGTGATGCATGAGATTGGAGTACCTGCACACATAAAGGGCTATCAATATCTGCGTGACGCTATCATGATGGTCGTTAAGGACCTTGACATCATCAACTCCATAACCAAACAACTGTATCCTTCGATTGCCCGTACATACAATACTACTCCCAGCAGGGTAGAAAGAGCCATCAGACATGCCATAGAAGTTGCATGGAGCAGAGGCCAGGTCGAAACCATCGATGCTCTGTTCGGCTATACGGTCAGTCATGGGAAAGGAAAGCCCACGAATTCCGAGTTCATTGCAATGGTGGCCGACAAACTGCGGCTTGACATGAAAGTCGGCTGAAGCACCATCTGCACAATGTGTACAAGTTCTGACCCAAAAACACCACTTGATATAAACGGTGGTGTTTTCGCTTGAGTAATTTATTCTGTATGAACAGGCCCAATGATCTATTTGACTCAGATGCACATGAGATCGATCCGATCAGTTGCCAAAAACACGGTAAATAATTCTTTTGACACGACTTCTGGTGTGTTTTTTCCGCCAGTCTCCCAAAGCCCTGTCCACTTCTTCGTAATGCTTTTCCATTTTATTTTCCAGCCGCCGCATGCTGTTTTCCACGCAAGCTCCCAATTCAAGCTTACTCTTCGAGATTTCTCTTGAGAGGTGCTCGCGAGTATTGTCCAGTTCATAGCTTATTTCTTTCGCCAGTTGCTTCCCAAGCTCACCCAGTATTGCCCTGATTGCCTGAAGTTCATTGCCTGCTGCCGGTACCGTGGATGCAGGAGTGTTGTCCGGAACAGGCTGTGGCACACAGAATACCCGATCCTGCTGGAGTATCTTTTTTATAGCTTTTAGTTCAAGTCCTTCACTGCGCATCAGCTTGATCCTGTACATGGTATTGGCAAGGTCGGTGGTATAGTAACGCCTGCCCCTTTCATCTTTCGGGATGTTCAGCTCACATTCCTTTTCATAGAATCTCAGAGTATGATCGGATAACTGCAGCATTTCACTCAGTTCAGTGATCGAGTATCTTTCCTTTAGTACTTCCATATGTATTCCTCCCGGATAGTAAAACTAACATAATAATACCATGTATGGAAGTTACAGTAAATCATGCGAGCTTATTTTCTCAATATTTCCAAAGCATGGAGCATATCATTCGGTAAAGGGGCTTTCAATTTTACAGGAGAGCCTGAAAGAGGGTGGTTGAAGGAGACCAGGGCAGAATGGAGAGCCTGTCTGCGGATAAGGCCGATGTGTTTGTTTTTGAATTCGGGCAGAGAATATAGGGTATCGCCTACAAGCGGATGTCCTGCCGCCTGGCAATGGACTCTGATCTGGTGGGTCCTGCCGGTAATGAGCCTGAACTTCAAAAGGGCGCAGTCGGCAAATTGTTCGATAACTTCGTACCNGGTGACGGATGGTGCTCCTTCTGGCGAGGNGTGCCGGAGCATGATGCTGCCAGGAAGTCTTTCGATGGGCAGGTCGATGATTCCGCTAGCAGAGGTGAAAGTGCCGTGGACGATGCCCAGGTATTCTTTCTGGTATGTGTTGTCGTGCATTTGGCGTATGAGTTCATTCTGGACATATGGGTTCAGTGCGAATACAATTACACCTGAAGTGTCTCTGTCCAGTCTGCTGACAGGGCGTATCAGGGTCTTGACGCCTTTCGACAGGAGATGATGCCTGAGACCGTTGGCCACAGTGCCGGTAAAGTGGCGGACAGTTGGGTGTACAACTGTGTCCGGCGGCTTATTTATGGCAATCAGGCAGTCATCTTCGCAGATGATATCCAGATCCATTTTTTCAGGTACTATGTCTTCGTTTTCTTCTTCGAATTCTATCAGTGCCTCGAGTATGTCACCTTCGGATACCCTTGCATTGACATGGACCGGAACCGAGTTTGACATTATCCTGCCTGAACGTTTCAGCTTTTTTATCAGCCTTTCCGATATGTGCAATCTGGTTTTCAGAAGATGTTTGACTGTTTTTGCGCTGTCTTCAGCGGATATTTTCAATACAAGTTTCATTTTTATCACCAAAACTATAATACATCAATGTTAGCCCAGTATGAAGCACAAATCAACGGGTATGCGATTATTGTGAAGGCGGTCGGGTGTATGATCGTTCATCTGGCTGGCTATCCGCACGGCTTTTTCGGGTATGCGACGAAACTGTGTAACAAATAAGTGCTGAAAGACATAGATACTGTAAGGCCGTGCAGATAACCATCAAGCCATTTGGGGCTGCTTCGTGAACATCTGCTGACTGGCTCATTTGCTCCAATGAGGGCGCAGGTCACTCGCCGTCCATGGCTCGGGACCAGCGCCGGCAGCATCCCTGCTGCCGGTTGTGGTGCCTGTTGCCTCATTCGAGCAGCATGCCCCGGTCGCATCTGTAGCACTTGCAGCCCAACGATGTCTTGGCTGGCTATCCGCACGGCTTTTTCGGGTATGCGACGGAGCTGTGTAACAAATAAGTCCTGAAAGGTATAGAACTGTAAGGCCGTGCAGATAACCACCAGACCATTTGAGATTGCACGGTTGGCCAACCGCTATGCTTGCTGAGTCCGGGCTTCTTTGATTTTCAGTCGCCTGAAAAGTGGCCGGATGCGCTTATCAAATGGGCTTTACAGCTTGAATTGCACTTGCGTGTGCGATAAAATGGATATGTGACCAGGAAATTGTTTCAACAAATGAAAATTTCATTGAACAGCACTATGAATAAACTACAAAAGAGGGGCAAGTATGGATACACTTTGTCAGAACTTTCTGGAAAGAAACTTTGGTATCGATGAAGCTATCATCAAATTGACTCAAAGTGTCGAAAATGAAATAAAAGACATTGTCAAAGGTATTGAATCCATCAGAGAAATAAACCAGTATAAGGTGATATCCGCTATGCAGGAGCACCATCTTAGCGATTCGCATTTTGGCGGAACCACCGGCTATGGCTATAATGACAGGGGCAGGGAAGTGCTTGACAGCGTATATGCCTCTGTTTTTGGTGCTGAAGACGCATTAGTGAGGCACCAGATCGTGTCGGGTACCCAGGCGATAGCGATCTGCCTTTTTGGGAACCTGAGGCCAGGGGATGAGTTGGTTTCTGTTACAGGAAAGCCATATGACACATTGGAGGAAGTGATCGGGCTCAGGGGAGAGGGAGCCGGATCACTGAAAGAATTTGGGATAGCTTACCGGCAGTTGGATCTGACGGATGACGGCAGTATAGATATCGACAATATAAAGTCTGTTGTTGGTCCTCAAACGAAAATGGTCTTTATCCAGCGTTCCAGGGGCTATGAATGGAGAGATCCTGTAAAAGTCGAAGATATAAGGAAGGCTGTTGAGGCGGTCAAAGCGATAAACAGGGATGCAATAGTCATGGTGGACAATTGCTACGGTGAGTTTACAGAAACAGAGGAACCCACTCAGGCTGGCGCTGATATAATGGCGGGCTCGCTCATAAAAAATCCCGGAGGCGGACTTGTACCTGCAGGCGGGTACATAGCAGGTAAAAAGGAACTGGTGGAGAATGCCGCATTCAGGCTGACATCCCCAGGGCTTGGCAAGGAGCTGGGGGCCACACTGGGAAACAACAGGCTCATGTTCCAGGGATTGTTCATGGCTCCGCATACAGTAGCAGAGAGCCTCAAGGGAGCCGTATTCACCGCTGCACTTATGCAGAGACTGGGCTTTGAAACGTCTCCGGGACCTTCCGAAAAGAGGAGCGATATCATACAAGCCATACGCTTCAATGATCCGGAGAGCATGATAGCATTCTGCCAGGGCATCCAGAAAGGCTCACCGGTCGATTCATTCGTGACTCCCGAACCCTGGGAAATGCCCGGATACGACAGCAAGGTCATAATGGCTGCAGGAGCATTCATACAGGGATCTTCAATAGAACTGAGTGCCGATGCACCGCTCAAGCATCCATATATTGCATATATGCAGGGGGGACTGGTCTACGAGCATGTGAAGCTCGGTGTAATGACGGCCCTTAAATTTATGAAGGAAAAAATCTTGCAGGGTTTTGATCGGATATGAGAAAGATCGATACCGGGGAAAAAACAAAAAAGACAATAGAATTTCCGACAGGAAAGAAAATCAGCCGGGAAGAAACAGAAACTGACAGGAAGAAAGCATTCAAAGGCATTACTGTGGGGACATTTCTTATCCTGTTCATTATCCTCTATGTGCCTTCGCTCCTCAACTGGGTCTCAGGTACTCACACGGCTCAGGATGTGATAAGGAACGGTATCATAGAGGAATATATCCAGGCCCGGGCAGTACTGATCAGAGATGAGGCGTTGCTGAAACCCTCATCCTTCGACGGGATATTTATCCCGGAAATACACGAAGGTGAAAAAACGGCTGCATACAGTTGCATAGCCATGGTGATGGGCAGAGAATCTGATGACCTGCTCAGGGAGATAGAGGACATAAATGCGAAGATTGTAAAGACCCGTATGGAACAGGCTGAAAAGGCTGATTTCTTTTCAGCGGATCTGGCGAAGCTCGATGAAGAGATAGGCAAAAGAGTAAGGAAGCTGATCTATGCATGCAACTCGAGAAGCTTTGAGGAAATGGGAAGACAAAGGGCAGAAATCCGCAACATAGTAGAGAAAAAAGCTGAAATTGCGGCCGGGGGTTCGACAGACGAGTATATTACATCTCTTCAGAACAAAAAGAGAGCTATCCAGGATATGATAGAACAAAATACGATCCAGGTCAGATCAAACATTTCCGGTATTGTATCTTATTGCATCGACGGCTATGAAGACGTGCTGACACCTGACAGGGCCAACGACCTGACAGTGGATGAGTTGGACAGGATAAGAGAAAGGTATGCATCGATCCATGCGGATTCACGAAGTGTTCAAAAGGGAGAGCCTTTTGCCAAGATAATAAAGGGGATCGATATGTATATGGCGGCTGATATCCCTGCGGACAAAGCGAAGAAGCTGCGGACGCGAGACAGCATCAGGCTGCGCATCAACAGCATCGGCTTTGAGACACCGGCATCGATAGTGAGCATGGGCAATGCTGAGAATGACAGGGTCGTGATTGTAGTTAAGATGAGCAGAGGTATTGACGTCTTATCAAGTAAGAGAGTGGTGGATGTTGACTTCATTATAAAGACCGAAGAGGGATTGAAGGTGCCGCTGAAATGCCTGAGGGACATCACTGCTGACGGTACCAGGGGAAGGATCATGCTGGTGCGTAACAATGTCGCCGTCAGCAGGCTGGTCGATATCGTATGCAGTGATGATGAGTATGCCATCATCAGGACACCTGAAAACGAATACGAAAGGACAGTAAGTCTTTATAATATTTATCTGATCAATCCGGATAATATTGAAGAAGGAGATATAGTAAGCAAATGACAGAGAACCATGACCTGATAAAAGACAACCTGTGTGTTTTGCGTTCCAGGATAGCGGCAGCAGCTGCCCGGGCGGGAAGAGACCCTGGAAGCATCAATATAGTGGCTGTCACAAAAACCGTAGACCCGGAACGTATCAAAACTGCTTTTCAGTGTGGGATAACTGATTTTGGAGAAAACAGAGTTCAGGAATTGGTGCAAAAGGCCGATATATTGGATAAAGGGTACAATTGGCATATGATCGGTCACCTTCAGACAAATAAGGTGAAATACATTGTTGATAAAGTTTCCATGATACATTCGCTGGACAGGATCGAACTGGCGAAGGAGATAAACAGGAGAGCTGAAAAAGCCGGCAGAGTGATGGAGGTCCTGGTGCAGGTCAATGTGGCCGGCGAAAGTACCAAATTCGGCATAGAGCCCTCGTCTGCTCTCCAGTTTGTAAAAGATGTCAGCAGGATGGGAAATGTCAGGGTGAGAGGTCTGATGACGATAGCGCCACTGGTGTCTGACCCGGAGGATGTCAGGTGGGTATTTGCAGGTTTAAGGCAATTGCTTATTGACATCAGAAAGGAAAATATTGATAATGTAAGTATGGATTACCTTTCAATGGGTATGAGCAATGATTTTGAGGTTGCCATAGAAGAAGGAGCCAATATAATCAGACCAGGGACGGTGATTTTCGGAAAACGCTGAATTTCAGATATACAAGCTGACGTAAACTGAGAGCCGGTCATGTTGATACAGACCGGATAACGAAAGAAAAACGGAGGGATATACCAATGGCAAAGCTGCTTAACAAGATGCTCAATCTGGTGGGCTGGGAAACAGAAGAGGAAGAAGAGGACTTTCAGGAAGAGACAATAGAAGAGCAATATCAGCCTCCCCAATACCTTCAAACCTTTACCAGAAAGCCACAGACCAACAAAGTGGTGAATATCCATACGAACAACCAGTTCAAGGTTGTTATCATGCAGCCTGAGACATTTGATGATGCCAGGGAAATATGTGACCAGCTGAAAAACAAAAAACCTGTTGTTGTCAATCTTGAATGTCTGACCAAGGAAACGGCACAGAGAGTCATCGATTTCCTCAGCGGATCCGTGTATGCACTGGATGGTGACATACAGAAGGTATCGACGGGAATCTACATGATAGCCCCAAGCAATGTTGATATCATGAGTAATTTCAGAGATGAGATCAGAAGCAAGGTAGCCTTTCCGTGGGTGAAATGAGCTTCCTGTTATTTCTTCGGTACGGAGGCAGATAATGAGAATATTTCTATACAGGCTGGCCAGATTACTTTTTGATGCAGCGGAGCTGGTCCTGCTTATCAGAGTAGTTGTGTCCTGGTTGCCTGTAAACAGGGACAACAAGCTGATAATTTTATTATATAAGGTCACAGAGCCGGTTCTGGCACCAATAAGATCGATGATCAGAAGATCATCTGTCGGGCATCGGCTGATTTTTGACTTTTCACCACTGATAGCATTTTTACTGCTTGCCATTTTAAGAAGGATAGTTTTATGGATCATATGATGATTTATGTAGGTAGGGGGGTAACCGCTGTATGAATTATACACCAAATGACTTGCAGAATCTGACATTCAAAAAGTCTTTCATGGGCTACAGTGAGGATATGGTCAACGATGTACTGGACAAAATAATCGAAGACTATACCGCGTACATCAGAGAGAATGTTGAACTGAAGGACAAGCTTGCTTTGCTCAATGAAGGCCTTCAGCATTACAAGACGATAGAAGAATCGCTGCAGAACAGTTTGCTCGTGGCACAGCAAACCGGAGAAGACATAAAGAAGAATGCCTATGAAAAGGCGGAAAACATCATCAGGGAAGCGGAGGTAAGAGCACAAAAGCTGATCAATGATGCTAACCAGGAAGTAGTCAAAATCAGATTCGAATATGAGGAATCGAGGAAAAAGCTCCACATATTCAAATCCAAGTGTGAGATGCTGCTGATGTCACAACTGGAGCTTCTCAGACAGATGTTCGAAGAAGATGACGACGAAGAAGAGTGATTTGTTGACAGCCGGGTACCCATTATTGTATAATGCTTTACAATATTTCAAATACTATGAACGGAACGAGTAAAGAGCTCGAAGGCTTTCAGAGAGCGGACGGCTGGTGGGAGTCCGCAGCAACGGTTCTTGAAAATCATCCGGGAGTAGCTGTCGGAAAGCATGTTTGAGATCCTGGTTCGCATTACCGGAACCAGCGTGGTTTTACCGGAATACGTTTCTGAGATTGTGTGCAGAATGGACCGCGGCCCGATCAGTCAGACTGCAAGTATGATAAGCCGGTTCACACCGTTAAATGTGGCAATGAGTGACTGTTGTGATGTGAGGGTTTTTGAATGCCTGGACAAAGCAGCAGTAAATTGGGTGGTAACGCGTGAGATATAAGCTCTCGTCCCTTTGTACAGGGTCGGGAGCTTTTTGGTTTACCGGAAATCAATATCGGAACGGGTAATAAGGAGGAAGTCATGTATAAGAAGGTATCAACAGATCTCAGCTTTGTCGAAAGAGAAAAAGAGGTGCTGGGATATTGGAAGGAAAACAAAATTTTTGAAAAAAGTCTTAAATTCAGAGAAGGTAATGAAACCTTCACATTTTATGATGGTCCGCCCACAGCAAATGGGAAACCTCATATAGGTCACATAATAACCCGTACAATGAAGGACCTTTTCCCGAGGTATAAAAGCATGAAAGGCTACAACGTGCTCCGCAAGGCAGGCTGGGACACACACGGGCTGCCTGTCGAACTTGAGGTGGAGAAGCTTCTCGGGATAAACGGAAAGCCGCAGATTGAGAAATACGGCGTTGAGCCGTTCATACAGAAGTGCAAGGAAAGCGTCTGGAAATACAAACGCGAGTGGGAAGAGATGAGCGAGCGTGTCGGCTTCTGGGCAGACATGGATGACCCCTATATCACATATCACAACACATATATCGAGTCTGTCTGGTGGGCGCTGAAGCAGATATGGGACAAGGGTCTGCTTTACAAGGGTCATAAGATCGTGCCCTACTGCCCGCGGTGCGGGACGTCGCTTTCAAGCCATGAGGTGGCCCAGGGCTATAAGGATGTCAAAGAAGCATCGATCTATGTCAAGTTCAGGGTGAAGGATGAACCCGGTGTATATCTGATGGCATGGACCACCACACCCTGGACACTGCCGTCAAATGTTGCGCTGACGGTCAATCCGAATGAAACATACATCAGGGCGAAATGCGGCGATGAGACATATATACTGGCAGAATCCCTGGCATCGGAAGTCATCGGGGACGACTATACAGTGGCAGGGAGCTGCACAGGCTCCGAACTCCAGGGTATGGAATACGAGCCGCTGTTTGATTTTGTCGTTCCTGATAAAAAGGCATATTATGTGGTGTGTGATGATTTCGTAACACTCAATGACGGTACCGGCATCGTGCACACTGCTCCGGCATTCGGAGAAGACGATGCAAAGGTCGGAAGGGAATATGATCTGCCGTTCGTACAGCTTGTAAATGAACAGGGCGAGTTCATAGATTCAGTTGAGCCCTGGAAGGGTATGTTTGTTAAGAAGGCTGATCCCCTGATCATAGAGGATCTTGGATCAAGAGGCCTGATATATAAGGTCATGGATTATGAGCATTCCTATCCTTTCTGCTGGAGATGCGACACACCCCTGCTCTATTATGCAACAGACACCTGGTTCATAAAAATGACGGCGATAAAGGACAAACTGCTCAGCAACAACAACAGCATAAACTGGCTGCCTGAAAATATAAGGGACGGCCGTATGGGCAATTTCCTTGAAAATGTCGTGGACTGGGGACTGAGCCGCTCGAGATACTGGGGCACTCCACTGCCCATATGGGAGTGCGGATGCGGATTCAATCATCTTGTGGGGAGCATATCTGAACTGAAGGAAATGGGAGAAGATGTACCTGACGACATAGAACTGCATAAACCCTTCATAGATGCGGTATATCTCAAATGTCCGAAATGCTCAGGGCAGATGAANAGGGTCCCTGAGGTAATAGACTGCTGGTTCGATTCCGGAGCTATGCCTTTTGCACAATGGCATTACCCGTTTGAAAACAAGGAGAAATTCGATGCCCATTATCCTGCTGATTTCATCAGCGAGGCGATAGATCAGACAAGAGGCTGGTTCTACACACTGCTTGCGATATCGTCACTGCTGTTCGACGAGCCTGCCTTCAAAAATGTCATCGTTCTCGGACACGTAAATGACAAAGACGGACAGAAAATGAGCAAACACAAGGGGAATGTCATCGATCCGTGGATCGTNCTGGACAAACAGGGGGCTGATGCAGTCCGCTGGTATTTCTACACGAACAGTGCTCCGTGGCTTCCCAGCAGGTTCTATGAGGAAGCAGTGAGCGAGAGCCAGAGGAAGTTTATGGGTACTCTCTGGAATACGTATGCATTCTACGTACTGTATGCCAATATAGATAAATTCGATCCTGCGAAGCACAAGCTCGAATATGACAAGCTGTCGGTGATGGACAAATGGCTGCTTTCAAGACTTTACACGCTGATAAGGAATGTGGACAGGAATCTGGAGAATTACAAAGTCACCGAATCTGCGCGGGATATACAGGATTTCACCGACGAGCTGAGCAACTGGTATGTCAGGAGATGCAGGGAGCGCTTCTGGCAGAAGGAAATGAACCAGGACAAGATCAATGCTTATATGACTCTTTATACGGCACTTACAGAGCTTTCAAAGACCATAGCTCCGTTCGTTCCATTTATCAGTGAGCAAATATACCTGAACCTGGTCAGGAGCGTCGATCAATCCGCGCCGGAGAGCGTCCACCTGTGCGATTTCCCGACGGTGCCCGATGGATTCATCGATGAAGAACTTGAAAAGAATATGGATAAGGTCCTGAAATATGTAGTGTTGGGACGTGCCTGCAGGAATACTGCCAATATAAAGAACCGTCAGCCCATTGGAAGGATGTTCATCAAGGACAGCGAGGAATTGTCTGCCATGTATGAAGATCTCGTCAAAGATGAACTGAATGTCAAGCAGATAATTTTCACGAAGGACGCTTCAGGTTTCACCACATATAAGTTCAAGCCTCAGCTCAGGACAGTGGGTCCCAGGTACGGGAAACTGGTGCCGAAAATAGGCGAATACCTGGCGGAAGCAGATGGCAACGAGTTGATGGAACTCTTCAACAGGGAGGGAAAGGTGACCTTCAAACTGGACGATGAAGATATAACCCTTGAACTTTCCGATGTACTGGTGGAAACCGCCCAGAAGGAAGGCTTTGTATCCGAAAGTGAGCGTGATATAACTGTCGTCCTCGATACAAACCTGACAGAGGAATTGATAGAAGAGGGCTTCGTCCGCGAGATAATCAGCAAGCTGCAGACGATGAGGAAAGAGGCCGGATTTGAGGTGCAGGACCGTATCACGGTGTACTATGGGGATAATGAGCGGATCAGTGGAATAATCGAGCGCAACAGCGGGCTGATCAGCGAAGAAGTGCTTGCAGACAGGCTGCTCCCGTCCACAGGCGATGGCTATTCGAAAGAGTGGAACATCAATGGAGAAAATGTGCGGTTCAGTGTAAAAAGGTGATTTTGGGGACACTTCCGTACGTGGACAGGTTTTTCGACAGATACGCTGTCCAAAGGAGGCAAATGCATGGAAAGAATTAATGTGGAGTTGGGTGAAAGAAGCTACCCCATATATATAATGACTGATTTTTCCGGCCTGGGAAGTGCGTTCAGCAAAGCAGGACTCAGAGGAAAAGTAATGGTCGTTACCGACAGCAATGTCAGCAACCTGTATCTCAAAGCATGCATGGAAGAGATCACTTCGACAGGCGTACAGACATGCAGCCATGTGATAGAAGCCGGAGAAAAAAGCAAGAATCTCGATACGGTCAAGGATATATACAGGCAGCTGACAGATCAGCGTTTCGACCGTAATTCTGCGATAGTCGCGCTTGGCGGAGGTGTGACCGGTGATATCGCCGGTTTTGCCGCCGCCACATATATGCGCGGTATCCACTATGTTCAGATACCAACGAGCCTCCTGGCTCAGGCGGACAGCAGCATAGGCGGGAAGACCGGTGTAGACTTCGAAGGTTTTAAAAACATGGTAGGAGCATTTTACCAGCCCCGCTTTGTATATATCAATATCAACACCCTGCGCACACTGCCATTGCGTGAGCTCAGGTCCGGGCTTGCTGAAGTCATAAAGCATGGCTTGATAAAGGATGCCGGCTTTTATGATTTTGTCCGCCTGAAAATGCAGAAAATATTCGAATTCGATGAAAGTACTCTTCAATATATAACGAGAACCAATTGCAGTATCAAAAAAAGCATCGTTGAACAGGACGAAAAAGAAAGCGGGCTCAGGGCCATCCTCAATCTGGGACACACTATCGGTCATGCTGTTGAGAGTGTGTCAGGTTTCGAACTGCTCCACGGAGAATGTGTGGCCATCGGGATAGCAGGAGCATTCAGACTGGCGCGGAGGATGGGAATGATAAGCAAAGCCGTGGAGGAGGAGACAGAAAGTACTCTCCGGGATGCCGGGCTTCCGGTAAAAGCAGCCAACATGGAACCGCAGCAAATATATGCGGAAATGCTGCACGACAAGAAAGCAAAGGAAGGAAAGCTCAGCTTTATACTCCCCAAACGCATAGGCGAGGTGATAAACCATACGATCGATGACAGGCGGCTTTTGATGGAAGTACTGGAAGAGCTTGTTGGATAGAGTGTGCTGACATAAGGACATTTTTTCTTTCCCTGAAATTTAACATAATAAAAATCGCTTCTTATGAAAACATAATATACGAGGCGATTTTTTATTTTCGCCATTTTTGAAAACAGCTCAGGCAGATGAACCTTTGATCCGGAGAGGTGATTTTTCCAGTGTTCATCAGAAAAGCACGCTTCAAAATGCTCACTGAAAAGATAGATAAACTGGTGCTGGATATGGAAAAATCAAGGATCAGGGATTACATCACCTATCTTGAAAACCCCAGAAAGTTGTTTTTCCCCAATTTTCTCGCGGGTTTGGCCAGAGGCTTCGGTGCTTCTGTCGGATTTACGCTGCTTGCGGCTTTACTGCTGTATGTCCTGCAGAAAATAGTACGATTGAATCTGCCGATCATAGGAGATTTTATAAGCGAGATTGTTAATATAGTCGAAAATAATCTTCGCGGTTCGAGGAGGTAAAAAATGAACAGACAAGAGACTGAGCACTACCGTCAGTTGCTGCTGAAAGCACTGAATGGCATCGGGAATACGATGGGGATGATGAAAAGCAACAGGGAAGCGGAACAGGACAGGTATGCATCCGGCGAGCTGTCGAACTACGACAATCATCCTGCCGACCTGGGAACGGAACTGTATCTTTTACAGATGAACAATGCTCTCAAGGTGCATGAGGAAAACATAATGTCGGATATAAAGGAGGCACTGGAGAGGATAGACAGGGGAGTTTATGGCATATGTGTGCACTGCGGCAAAGAGATATCCCCGGAAAGGCTTGAAGTACGCCCATATGCCAAAATGTGCCTGAGATGCCAGGAAGCCGTTGAAAGTTCAAATCTCCGGCAGGGTAAGGACAGACCCGTCGAAGAGCTCGTTATCGATGCGCCGTTCGGCAGAAAATATCTCAATAAGCAGGAAGACGATGAGCATGAGGGCATGGATCAGTTAAGGGACCTGATGAAATACGGGTCCTCTGACAGTCCGCAGGATCTGGGCGGATACCATGACTATAAGGAATACTATACCAACGAAACTGATAAACAGGGGATAACAGATGATATAGATCAGATCTCCAATGAAGAGTATAAGAGGCAACTGCCTGATTGAGCCGCAATAANATCAGAAAGATATTGGAAAAAACTCGAAAAAATTATATAATCAATATAGGCTGGAGTGCAAAATAGTCTGTNTGTCTGTTTTCAGGGGGAAAAATGCGGATAGTATCAATNTTGCTTATAGGGAATATTGAAACGCAAGNGATATTTTATATCATCTATTCTGTGGTTTTATTAGTCCTGCTGTTTGCTTTTGCAATACGGTCTTATATATCCAGGCGCGACAGGAAGCTGTATCTGCAGCGTGAGGTTTCTGAAGCGATAATCGAAAATGCCAAAACAATAGTTTTGATTTTTTCACTGGATGGGAAAGTACTGCTGTTCAACAAGTTCGCCCAGGAAATGACGGGATACAGCAGAAAAGATGTGACAGGACGCAGTATCGATGAGATACCGTTCCTGGACAGGGATACTGAGCTTGGGGAAATAATCCATGAGGCCGTATCGGAAAAAACGATCGTACGGAATAAAGAGATATGCTTCACAGCAAAAAACGGAAGGAAAATCTACTCCCTCTGGAATATTGACATGATCAGTGATACCGAGAATGTACCGGTATATGTGGCAGCGATGGGAATAGACATAACAGACCGCAAGAACACCGAATCGAGGCTTGCCGACAGTTACCAGGAACTCGAATCTCTGTACCGGGAGCTGGTGACTAAAGAAATAGAACTCAGGCTCCAGTTTGACGATCTGAATGCAAGGGACAATGACCTGAGACGCAGTGAAGAACGATACAGNCTGGCAGTCGAAGGAGTCAACGACGGTGTCTGGGACTGGGACGGAAGAGACGGAAGGCTTTTCATGTCAAAGAAAGGCCGGGACATCCTGGGCATCGATACGGATGAAGAGTTCCTGACCATAGAGAAGTGGTTTGAAGTCATATTGAGGGAAGATCTGGACAAGTTTGTGGTAAGCCTGAACAAATATATCAGCGAGCCGCAGAAAAAGCACTTCCAGATCGAATACAGAGTAAAAGACGATGACGATGAAATAAGATGGGTCAGGACGAGAGGGATGGCTATATGGGATGACGATGGCAATCCTGTCAGGGTGGCAGGATCGATCACGGATATAACGGAACAAAAGCTTGCAGATGAAAAAATACACCGTCTGGCTTTTTTCGATTCACTTACAGGACTGCCAAACAGGGCTCTGCTGATGGACAGATTCAGTATTGCTGAAGCGAATGCCCGCAGGAAAAACAAGAGCATAGCTGTGTATTTCCTCGACCTTGACAATTTCAAGACCATAAATGATACGATGGGTCATACCTATGGAGACAAGCTCCTTCTCAAAGTAGGTGAGCAACTGAGACTCAAACTGAGAAAAAGCGACACGATAGCCAGACTGGGCGGGGATGAATTTATAATGCTCCAGACAAACATAAACAGTATGGATGACGTATACAAGCTTGCCGCAAGGATGCTCAATGTGTTCAAGAAACCCTGGAAGCTCGATGACCGTGAGTTCTATGTCACTGCAAGCATAGGTATATCCATATACCCGAATGACGGGACCGATCTCAGGGAGCTGATGAAAAACGCTGATGCTGCAATGTACCGTGCCAAAGAAAAAGGAAAGAACAATTTCCAGATCTTCACACCGGAACTTAATATGAAGATAATGGAACGGATGGAGATCGAGAACCATTTGAGAAAGGCAGCCCAAAAGAAAGAATTCGTCCTTTATTACCAGCCTCAGATAGAGTTGAACACCGGTAAGGTCAAATGCGTTGAAGCCCTTATAAGATGGTCAGATCCTCATATGGGCTGGATCATGCCAGAAGCTTTCATACACATAGCAGAAGAGACAGGGATGATAGGCAATATAGGGGAATGGGTGATGGCCACGGCCTGTGCTCAGCTCCGCAAATGGCATGAAGAAGGTCATGATGACCTCAGGGTTTCAGTGAATCTGTCGGCAAAGCAATTCCAGCAGCCCGATATTTTCGAAAAGATTATGGGCATCATTGAGAAGACAGGGATAAAACCTGAATGGCTTGAGCTTGAAATAACCGAAAGCCTGGCCATGCAGGATCTCGAGCATACCACGAGCATCCTGAGCCGCATCAGGGACGCAGGATTTGGCATATCCCTTGATGATTTCGGAAAGGGATATTCATCACTCAACTATCTGAAGGCACTGCCCATAACGAATCTGAAAATAGACAAAACATTCATACACGGCATATCAAACAGCGTCAACCAGGCCAAGATAGTAAAAGCACTGATATCGCTGGCTCACAGCATGGACCTGACTGTGACTGCAGAGGGAGTGGAAAGCAGCGCCCAGCTGGGATTCCTGCTGAAAGAGCGCTGCGATACTGCCCAGGGATATCTGTTCAGCAAGCCTAAGCCGGCAAAGGATGTAGACCTCTCGTCATACAGGACATGTGTGGAAACAAGCATGGAAATGAGCTCATGATCGGGTCTGTTCAGGTCTTGCTTTCGACGAACCACTTGTCCTCCTCCAGCCAGAGGTAGGTTTCCCTGCCGTTTATCCTGCATCTGTATCTGATCCCCTGGCCTCCGGCTTTCAACGAAGCAGCCCGGCGAATGTCGGTTATCCTGTCGATGTCGAAACTTCTGCCATCCTCCCATTTGATTATCAGGGGCACTTTTTTTCCGTCTTTTGTAAACTTTGCAATCACTTCAACGAATACCTTGGCCAAATTTCAACACCTCCTTCACTGCATGATATGACGTGCCGTCATGTTTCGATGGTTTTGGTATCATAGCCGTACCGCGGTCAGCTAGCGAAAAAACGATACGGGATGGATCACGTTTTCTTCAACGGGATTTGCATTGAGTTCGCCGCTTTTCAAAAGCACGGCACGCTGAACGGAATAATGCCCGAAACGTGATCTTATGCGATCTATGCTGTTTTCAAGCTGTTCCCTCCGCAGCCGCTTCTCATCGTCAAAGAAGGAAAGCTGTCCGCACTCATTTTCTGCGACCACATTGGTGACCCTTATGCCCAGCATCCGGATGTTTTTGGACCAGTCCCAGGAGTTGGCGAATATCTCCAGAGCCTTTTCAGCTATTTCAGAAGATGTGCAGGTGTAATGGGAAAGCTGCCCCTGCCTTTCGATAAAAGCCAGATCGCTTGAGCGTATGCAGATCTGCACGGTCCTGCCTTTGAGGTGATGACGTCTGAGCCTTTCGGCCACGCTGTCTGCCAGTACATAAGTGAGGATCCTGACATCTTCATCGGTGCAGAGGTCACGGGGAGTGGTCAGCGAATTGCCCACACCCTTTACGCACGGCTGGAAGTCGAGCCTGGTGACAGGGGAGTCGTCGTATCCGTTGGCAAATATCCACAGCGTCCGGCCCCACTGGCCCAGGTGCTTCTCAAGAAAACCGGGCGGTGCGCAGGCAAGATCCCCGATGGTGTTTATCCCGACAGCGGCAAGCTTTCTGCGTGTGGATGGCCCCACATATATCATATCGCTTGCCGGCAAACCCCACACTTTTTCCTTGTAGTTGTCAGGAGATATCACCGTAGTGGCGTCAGGCTTTTTCATATCAGAGCCCAGCTTGGCAAAGACCTTGTTGAAGCTGACACCTACAGAAGCAGTGACCCCGAGTTCATATCGTATCCTCCTGCGGATCTCGTCAGCGATTTTCTCGCCGGAACCGAACAGTCTTGTGCTTTCTGTCACATCAAGCCAGTTTTCATCTATGCCGAAAGCTTCTATCAGATTCGTGTAGTTTTCGTATATTTTCCTGGCCAGCATGGAAAACCGTAGATACTGCATATAATTGGGCCTTACCACCACAAGCCCGGGGCATTTGGATCTGGCCTCCCATATGGCTTCTCCTGTCTTTACGCCGAACTGCTTCGCAATATTGTTTTTTGCCAGCACGATACCGTGCCTGGTCGACTGGGAGCCGCATACCGCCACCGGATGCGAGCGTATCTCCGGATTATAGAGACACTCGACACTGGCGTAGAAATTATTCAGATCACTGTGCAAAATCACCCTGGTCATGTTGAGTATCGCCGTACCTTTCAAATCCATGACATTCTCCGGTCCGGGGAGAGCTGCCATACCTTTCAGATGCGCGACATTCCTCAGCCCCGAAGGAATCCCTGTTATTGAGGAGTGTCACTATACCGAACACATGTTCTGTTTTAATTATAATACCGTTCGCTCCGGAATGTAAAGAGTAATATTCAGCCAAATTACAACACAATAAAATCAATATTGGTGATATATCGGGCTAAACCATGGAATATCTCAGATATAAAGAAAATAACGCCTGGGGAGTATGAATAACCTGGAAAGCGGAAAACATCCATCCAAAATACTAATATCACCCGATGGTTTCCCGGATATAGCCATGATGATTTCTTTGATACTGAATCAAATAATGATATAATTAAAATATAGTGAAATTGATGTTTATGAACAATGCGTATATATGTCTTCATAAAGCAAAAATATCAGATTCAAAATGATATCAGACATATGTCTGCATAAAAATGTCACCGCCGGGATATAATTGACCCATAGCGCCGGACAAGAATTGACCCACACCAAACCAACGGTTTACCATAAAGTGTGACAAATACTTTTATGGG
>JGI24711J26586_10000355_pt1 | contig 35044 bp, 30 predicted proteins | sample BioPla3DNA1_FD_26586 | JGI IMG/M metagenome (IMG submission 26586)
CTTCGTTTTCTTTTATTAATTATAGGCATTGTTTTAGAGTATTATTAAAGAGTTTCAATTTCAGCATAATATCAGCACAATAATGTCAACATCAATAAAAATACAAACAAATGAAAAAAACATTAGCCTTTATTATTTTAATTACTACAAGTACAATAGTGGCATATTGCCAAGTAGTAAGTTCCACATTGTCTGGTTCAAACCCAAAAGATGTTTCTATATACGAGTATGGCGATAGTTTAACTTCGTGCGAAACAAACTTCGAAAATTTGATGCGAAACTGGAACAATGGCCCCATCACCAATAAAGATCAATACAAATTTGGCGATTATTACTTTTTCGAAACCATCTCTGACTCGGCCACGTACAAATATTATCGCAATTACTTTTCGGGCTTGGACGTTGTAGTTCATACTTTTTCAACTTCAGGTTCAATCTCATACAATGGAAAAGAATGGGAAACCAGTCATGATTATTATCTCAACCCTTATAAACAAGAATGGATATTATTGAATAAAAAAATGCCTTTAGAAACAAAAATAAAAATATTAAAACTCTTTAATACCGAATTGGAATTAAATGCCGATACAAGTAAAATTAAAACTGTATTTAGGGAAACGAACAAAACAATCGAGGAAATACAAGATTGTAATTATTCATATAGCGATGAATCAGAAATTGAAATTTGGGCTTATTCCGATTCCGAAACCAAGGAAACTATTGATAGTGTTTTTCTTAATAACTTAAGTTTTGAAGACCTTGATATTCAAACCCAGGAAGAAATACAAATCAAATTATTTTCACGAACGCGGATTGAAATGCAAAAACACTTTAACGAAAAGGTACATATTGGTGATAAGGTTTACGTTGTACCATTTATATTTGGTTTGATTGAATTTAAAATAGTTGTAATATGCAACCCCCAAAGCAAAAAGGTTGTAATGGACAGCTTTTTTAAAAATGTACCCTATTAACAAAAATGAGTTGTTCCCATTATAGGCAAAATTGTTTTTTGTAAACAATATTTCGAATGCCACTAAATACAATAGATCGTTAGATTTTTAGATATTAGATATGAGATTTCAACTCGTGCCAATATAGTATTTCTGACTATATTGAGTTACCCTGACAATTTTCAACCCAACATTTAAAATATTTTAAAATATTGAGTCCACTCCGAAAAGTGGATAAGCAGTTTAATCAATTAATAATCAGCAGCAATTCAGCGTAAAAATTAAGTGAACTTAAATGTACTGATATTTAAGGCAACAGGAAATTTGCCAAATATTATTTTTCGCGCTAAATTTGGCAAAAGCTATGCCTCTCGGCATAGCGAGTATTTTTCCATAAAGCACTTATTTTAAAGTGATTAAAAGCCTGCTGCGGTAACGACCTGACCAGCAGGCTTTTTGTTTATTTTTGATACTTCAAATATAGCCAATTTCTTTAATATTTTTTTCATCATAGCACTGATAATCAATTAAATATTTGATTTTTTAACGATTGTTCTTTTACTTTTGGAAGAACATGTTTATCAAAGTCCTGGGAAATCTGTTATAAGCCAGATATTCAAAACTTTACATCAATATTTCCCTTCTTTGAAAACTCATTTGGCCTCCCTGCCTGATTCCCGCCGTCGGAAACAGTATTCCACTCAAGAATTAGCTATGGCTGGGGTCTGTATGTTCATGTTAAAGGAAGGCAGTAGAAATGCCTTTAATAATGATCGCAAGGATCCTGTTTTCAGAGCAAACTACCAAAGCGTATTTGGACTTGATTTACCCCATCTTGATACTGTAGATGATTATTTTCGAGACCTTGCTACTTCCTGTCTTGAGGAAGTTAAAGCCTCACTGATCCGCGATCTGCTAAGGAAGAAGGTTTTACAGCCACATAAGTATCGGGGGTGTTATATTGTAGCTATTGATGGCACTGGTGTTTCAACGTATTCACACAAGCATTGTGAATATTGCCTGCATAAAAAGTCTGGCAGCGGGGTTGTGACATGGTCACACAATGTACTTGAGGCTAAGTTGTTAACGCCCACCGGCCTAAGTTTGTCCATAGCCACCGAGTGGATAAGTAACGAGGGAAGAGCAAACTATCAAAAGCAAGATTGTGAGCAAGCGGCCTTTAAGCGACTATCCATCAAAATAAAGAAGATGTTTCCACGCCTGCCAATAATTATAATAGCCGATGGGCTTTATCCAACTCAAGGCTTTTTTGATATCTGCAAAAGAAACAACTGGCACTATGTGGTAACACTAAAGGATGGGAATCTGCGGTTGCTTCAGGAGGAAATTGCGCTTGAAAGAAGGCTTGTACCAAACCAAAAGGGAGAGTCTATAGCATTCCATAAAGATCATCGAACCAAGTTACTTTGTCATTGGCTAAGTGGATTAGAGTATAAGACGCATATGCTAAACTGGGTTGAATGTAATGAAGAAGTCTCGGTTAAAAACCAAGGTGTTATAAAGGGTCAGCGCTTCGTGCATATTACTGACATGGAGTTGAGTAATACTTTATGCGTAGGTGTGAGTCAGACGGGGAGGTTGCGACAAAAAATAGAGAATGAGGGGTTTAATGATCAGAAAAATCAGGGCTACGCTTTGGAGCATAAATTTTCCAGAGTAAGTTTTCCGGCAATGAAGAACTACTACCAATGTCTGCAGATAGCTCACATCATTAATCAATTGGTTCAGGCCAGTCAGGAAATTAGGGGATTAATAAAAGCCCGACTAAAATGCACAGTCAAGTATCTGTGGAAGAGATTGATGAGTTATATGCTCGAAGTGCTTGTTGACAGAACTGAATTACTGATTCTTACACAAAACAGATTTCAAATCAGGCTTGAATGAATCAGTTTTGGGGATGTCCTGCTCCGTAAATCAGGAAAACACCAACTTATAAAACGATACGCCTATACTAAAAAAAACAAATTTGAGGGCTTGAATCCTGCGGTTAATCCAAACGTGAATTACACCGGGGTGGGAAATTTATGTGCCAAATTTTCAGTAAATTTATCAGCGTAATGAATAAAGCTTATTACTGAATTGCTGCAAAATGCTTTAGAAGTTGCCTTTATCAGATAAAAAATGGAAATTTACTCCCTATTTCAATGTTTCATTAAAATAACTTGCAATGAAAAGGCTTTTATTAAGTGCAGTCGTAGCAATTGCTTTGGTGGGAACCATTGAAGCTCAGACTAAATTCTGGGTAGGTGGCTCCTTTAGCATTTCATCATCAGACCATGATCCAAACAAGGATCATAGTTTTATTCTAATGCCTGAATTTGGTTACAGGATTAACGACAACTGGGCTGTAGGAGGTATGCTTGGGTTTAGATCATTCACGACAGAGACAGGAGACTTTGAGCAAAAAACAAACTCTACTTCAATAGTGCCTTTTGCCAGGTACTATGTTGGTGGTGTATCAATGGTACGTTTCTTTGCTCAGGGCAGTCTGCCAATGATATTTTATGGCGGTGATGTCTCATACAACTCAGTGGGTCTGATTGCCAGCCCCGGATTGGAAATAGCTATAAACGAAAAATGGGGCTTCAATATGTTAATGCCTCCGGTACTTTCGTTAGTTAATACCGATGGTAATACAGACTTTTATATTGGCCTCAACGACGGTTACAATATTGAGGATTATATACTCAAAACCTCAATCAGCTTCATCTATAAATTTTAGAACTGGCACTGTTGTTTTGGCTGTCCGCAATAATCTCATTCTGACCGCTCAAGCCTTGCAATATGGCAATATCTGCGTAACTTAGCTACAGTACAAAAACTCTACTGACTATGAAACAAAGAATAGTGTGCCTGCTACTAGGCCTGAGCGGTTGCTTTTTACCAATTCAAGCTCAGAATATTCCGGTATATCTGGATGAATCCAAAACAATTGAAGAAAGAGTTGAGGATGCTCTGTCAAGAATGACCATAGAGGAGAAAATTGCATTGTTGCACGCTCAATCCAAGTTCAGTTCCGCAGGAGTACCCCGCCTAGGTATTCCCGAGGTATGGATGACAGACGGGCCTCATGGCATACGACCTGAAGTCCTATGGGATGAATGGGCACAAGCAGGATGGACAAATGACTCATGTACCGCCTTCCCGGCTCTAACAGCCCTTGCTGCAACATGGAACCCTGAGTTGGCAATGAACTATGGGAAAGCTATCGGAGAAGAAGCCAGATACAGGAAGAAAACCGTGCTTCTTGGTCCAGGCGTAAATATTTACAGAACCCCTCTCAATGGCAGAAACTTCGAATACATGGGTGAGGACCCTTACCTGGCCTCCAGAATGGTAGTGCCTTACGTAGTAGGGGTACAATCCAATGGTGTTGCTGCTTGTGTTAAGCACTTCGCCCTCAATAATCAGGAGACAGAAAGAGGCACTATCGATGTAGTAGCTGATGAGCGTGCATTGCGAGAGATATATCTGCCAGCTTTCAAAGCAGCTGTTCAGGAAGGACAGGTATGGGCAATCATGGGTGCTTATAACAAATACCTTGGAGAACATTGTTCACACAACGCATATCTATTAAAAAAGATACTTAGAGAAGAGTGGGGCTTCAACGGAGTTGTAATTTCTGACTGGGGTGGAGTGCACGATACCAGAGAAGCAATTTTCAATGGACTGGATATGGAGTTTGGTACCTGGACTGGAGGAGATGACTGGAGTAACTCTGATTCCTATAGTCAATACTTCCTGGCGAATCCTTATCTTGAACTGATTAAAGCAGGAGAAGTTGGCACAGCAGAACTTGATGAAAAAGCAAGGAATGTGCTTCGTCTAATATTCCGCACCGAAATGAACCGAAATCGTCCTTGGGGAAAGTTTGTTAGCGAAGATCACTCCAAAACTGCATGGGAAATAGCAACTGAAAGTATTGTACTACTCAAGAACAATGGAAATCTTCTCCCTATAGATGTAAGCAAGGCAAAAAAAATAGCCATTATTGGAGAGAACGCTATTAAGAAGATGACTGTTGGAGGAGGAAGCTCCTCTCTCAAAGCACAATACGAAATTCTCCCACTTGAAGGTCTGCGCAAATACCTTGAGCCGCAGGTCGAGGTAGTATATGCAAGGGGTTATGTAGGAGATGTCAGTACCGAATTTGACAATGTCTCTACCGGACAGGATCTGAGAGATAACCGATCACCAGAAGAGTTACTCAAGGAAGCTCTTGTTGTTGCAAAAGATGCTGACTACGTAATCTTCATTGGAGGATTAAACAAAAGCCATGAACAGGACTCTGAAGGTGCAGACAGAAAGTCCATGGATCTTCCTTATGGTCAGGATAAGTTAATCAGTGAATTAGCAAAAGTAAATCCCAACCTTATAGTTGTAAATATCTCAGGAAATGCTGTTACCATGCCGTGGGTGAACGAAGTTCCGGCTATTGTCCAGGCCTGGTTTCTTGGATCTGAAGCAGGACATGCAATTGCTTCAGTGCTTTGTGGGGAAGTTAATCCATCTGGAAAGCTTCCATTTACCTTCCCTGTAAAACTTAAGGACAATGCTGCTCATTCTCTTGGAGCATATCCTGGAAATGACGGTAAAGTTGAATACAAAGAAAGTATCCTCGTTGGATACCGTTGGCATGATACTAAGAAGATAAAGCCTCTCTTTGGCTTCGGCCACGGCCTCAGCTACACTACCTTTGAATACGGCAAGGCCCAACTCTCTAGTTCAACATTGAGCAGACATGAACAGATAATTTGCTCAGTTGAAGTAACAAATACAGGAAATAAGCCCGGTTATGAAACAGTTCAACTCTATATTTCAGATCTGAAATCGTCGCTGCAAAGACCATTAAAAGAACTAAAGGCATTCAGGAAGCTTATGCTTAATCCGGGAGAAACAAAAACTATTGAGTTTGCTATAGACAATGAGATGCTACAGTTCTATGATGATACCAAATCAGCATGGGTGTCAGAAGATGGATCTTTTGAAATCTTAATTGGTTCTTCCTCAACGGATATAAGAACCAAAGCTAAATTCAACCTTAAATAGAATTATATAAAAAGAAAGATATACAGCCTCGTATGAGCAAAAGGCGTAAATATATATTGAGCACTCTGGCAATAGGAGTGCTCATATTTTTTTTTCTTCCTGTTGTGAAGTTTAATGTAACCTATTCAACCGTATTAAGTGACCGTAATAACCATCTGCTTGCTGCTCATATTGCTGAGGATGAGCAATGGCGATTCCCCCCTGCTGATTCTGTTCCCGAAAAATTCAGGATTGCCATCATCCATTTTGAGGACGAATATTTTAAATATCATCCAGGCGTAAATCCCATATCATTGTCAAAAGCATTGATAAGAAATGTCAAACAAGGAAAAATTGTAAGCGGGGGAAGTACTATAACAATGCAGGTCATTCGTCTTGCAAATCCGGCACCAAGAACTATAGCAAATAAAATTAAGGAAATAATACTTGCTATTCGAATGGAGGCATCCCTTAGCAAGGATTCTATACTTGCACTTTACGCTGCTCATGCTCCTTTCGGCGGGAATACTGTTGGACTTGAAGCTGCCTCATACCGCTACTTCAACAGACCATCACACGAACTTACATGGGCAGAGACAGCAACGCTGGCAGTCTTACCCAACTCCCCCTCCTTGGTTCACCTTGGAAGAAGCACTGATACTCTCCGCCAAAAGCGTGACAGATTGCTAAACAAGCTATTCAATAAAGGTTTGATATCTGAAACTGAGTTACAGCTGGCATTGCTTGAAGAATTACCAGAGCAACCAGGACCTATGCCAAACCTCTGTCCCCACCTATTGGATTATCATATTATCAGACACAGAGGCAAACACATACAGCTTTCAATTGATAGTGAACTTCAGCACCTGGCATCTTCAATTGTAGAAAGACATAGCAAAGCTCTTCAAAACAATGAGATATACAATGCTGCTGCAATTATAGCTTCTGTTGAGACTGGGGAAGTTCTTGCCTATGTAGGCAATAGTAATGGCACCCAGAAGGACAAAGGTTATAAAGTTGATATTATCAGATCATCAAGAAGTTCAGGCAGTGTATTAAAACCTTTTCTTTATGCAGTTTCCCTTCAGGACGGTCTGATACTTCCTACCTCTTTGCTGCCTGATATTCCTACCTATTACAAGAACTATATACCCCGTAATTATAGCAAGAGTTACGATGGTGCTGTACATGCCGACAGAGCATTGGCCAGATCTCTAAACATCCCATTTGTAAGATTGCTGAATGATTACGATGGGAATCGCTTCGTTAGTGACCTTACCAAACTGGGTTTCACTACAATAAACAAGCCTTATTCACATTATGGTTTAAGCCTGATCCTGGGCGGCAGTGAAGTCACATTATGGGACCTTGCCGGAAGTTTTGCATCAATGCGACGAACACTAAATCAGTACATAGAGCACGATGGGATGTATCCGACTTCATCCTTTCATCCACTTAGACTACAGCAAAGCAAACCGCAGGCTGGCAAGGAATTATTTACAAACACTCCTCCTGTCCTAGGTGCTTCAGCTATATACTTTACCCTAAAGGCCCTAACCAGTGTAGAGCGACCTCCTGAAGAATCCGGGTGGGAGCATTTTGGATCTTCAGGACAGATCGCATGGAAAACAGGAACAAGTTTTGGCTACAGAGATGCTTGGGGTGTTGGGGTGTCATCTGATTTTGTAGTTGCTGTATGGGTTGGAAATGCTTCGGGAGAAGGACGTCCCGGAATAATTGGAGGAAGTGCTGCTGGCCCTATTCTTTTTGAGCTATTCTCGCTCCTTCCGTCTAACTCAGCATTACCGATACCACACGATGATTTGGATGAAGTTATGGTATGCCCNCAGTCAGGAGAAAGAGCCGGACCCTATTGCACCGATGCTGTTGCAAGACTAGTGCCCAAAACTATCAAGAAGTCGCATCCATGCTCCTACCACAAACTGGTTCACCTGAGTCCTGACGGAAGATATCGCAGCAACCTAGAAATAGAAGACGGAGCACTATTAATTACAAAGAGTTATTTTATTCTGCCTCCTGTTATTGAATGGTATTACAGAAAAATAAACCCATCATATCAGATCCTGCCACCCTTCAAGCCAGGCTTTGAATCATCTGATGATTACAACGGGATGGAATTGATTTATCCACCACATAATACTACAGTTTTGATCCCACGTGATCTAAACGGAAATTTGAGCCGGATGGTGATTAAAGCAGTACACAGGCGGGAAGACGAAACTATTTACTGGCATCTTAATGGGAAATATCTGGGAAGCACAACAGGCATACATGAAATTGAAATACTTCCAGAAAGAGGCATACAGCGTCTTAGCCTGGTGGACAGCAGAGGGAAACGAATCCAAAGAAGCTTTATCTGCGCAGATGACTTAACAGGCAAAGAAAAGACTATTAATTAAAGTGCTATTGATAATTAATTTTAAATTTGTTCCTAGCACAGTTTTTGCAATAACTGGAATAGTGTCTTTTCGTAATCATTATACACGATAGAAATTAAATGCATATGGCAAGTAAAGGAGGAATAAACAGGATGGGTTGGCTTACAGGCATTCTCGCGGTAGCCGTAATTTCCATAGGATTGATATCAGCCACGACTGATCGTCGTAATTTTGAAGTGGTCAAGAATCTGGATATATTCTATGCCCTGTTTCACGAACTGAATACAATCTATGTTGATGAAACAGAACCTGCGAAACTGGTAAAGACAGGCATTGATGCGATGCTTTCATCTCTGGACCCATATACAAGCTATATCCCTGAAGAAGACCAGGAAGATTTCAGGTTTATGACAACAGGAGAATATGCAGGTATTGGAGCTCTTATTACCAAAAGAGGCGAATGGGTATTGATTTCAGAGCCATATGAAGGAATGCCTGCACAAGTTGCCGGCCTTAAAGCCGGCGATAAAATAATTAAGATCGACGGTGCTTCAATGCGCAATAAGGAGACCTCAGAGGTAAGTGAGAAACTCAAGGGTGCTGCAGGAACCACGGTTATTATTACTGTTCTCAGACCGGGAATTGAGAAAGAACTGGAGATCAGCATTAAAAGACAGGTAATCCAAATCAACCCTGTTCCATATTTTGGAATGATAAATGATAATACCGGCCTTATCATACTTAACAATTTCACTCAAAACTGTGCGGATGAGGTAGAAAAGGCTATAAATGAACTCAAGAAGAGTGGTAATCTAAAGGGTCTCATTCTTGACTTGCGTGGCAATCCGGGGGGACTAATGGACGAAGCAGTAAAGGTAGCAAACCTCTTCCTGCCACGTAGCAGTGAGGTTGTCAGTACCAAGGGCAAAGTTTCTCAGTGGGACAAGACCTACAGGGCTCCACGTGAACCCCTGGATACAATCACTCCTCTTGCAGTACTTATAAACAGGTCATCGGCTTCGGCTTCTGAAATTGTAGCCGGAGCTTTGCAGGATCACGACCGTGCTCTGATTATTGGCCAAAGATCCTTTGGTAAAGGACTGGTACAGACCACTCGTGCCCTTCCATACAACTCAAGTCTAAAAGTGACTACAGCAAAATACTATATTCCAAGCGGAAGATGTATTCAGGCTGTTGACTATGCTAAGAGGAATGAGGACGGAAGTGTTGGTCTGATTCCTGACTCTCTGATGAAGGAGTTTAAGACAAAGGGTGGAAGAACCGTTCTCGATGGTGGTGGTATTTCACCAGACATTACTATGGAACAGGAGCAATATTCAAATATTACAATTGCACTCCTGATGCAACAAACCATATTTGATTTCTCAACACAGTACGCTTCAAAAAAGGAAACACTTCCAGCTCCCGATTCATTTTATGTTGATGATAACCTATATCAGGAGTTTGTAGACTATGTGCTTTCTCTCGACAGCTTTAGGTTTGAATCAGAGGCAAATGACCTACTCAACAAACTGAAGGATGCGGCAAAGAAAGAAGGAAAATTTGAAGATGCTAAAAATACCTTTGAGGAACTTGAAAAGGTCCTGAAACCCGATGTTAGGCATGCCCTGTTGAATGCAAGAGAAAATATTAATCCACTACTTGGATCTGAAATAGTACGCAGGTACTATCATGAAAAGGGCTCGATTGTTTACAGCCTTAAATTTGATAAGGAACTATCCACTGCTGTAAAAGCTTTGCAGGATGTAGAAAAGTACAAAGGTATGCTCAATGGCACAATATTAACACATGCCGGAGACAGAAGATACAATAATTAGAAAACTTTCATTCAGGCAAAAGAGGTTGTCCCAACTCAAGTTGAGACAACCTCTTTTGTTTCGGGAGCTCCCTGTTCTAAGCCATATAATGCACTGTTGCTCATCCTACCTTCAAAAAGCTACATAAAGTTCTCTAGCAAACCACCAGATATATAAACCACAGACTACCAGTTTTAATAGCACACCAGCAAAGAGTCCGATAACAGCACCAAAGGCAGAGCGTAAAGCCTGACTGCCATTTGCCTTTACAAGTAGTTCTCCTACCAAGGCACCGGCAAAGGGACCAAGTACTATCCCNGCAGGGCCGAGAAACAAACCTACCACAAGGCCCAAACTGGCACCCCAGACACCGGCTTTTGATCCACCAAACTTCTTCGTTCCCCATGCTGGGACAACATAGTCAAGCAGTGTTACTACTACAGCAAGTATTGCAGCTNTCCAAAGCAGCTTAGAACTAAATTGTACCCAACTTGTAAAATGAAGTGCAAGCAATGCAAGAAAGCCCAAAGGCGGTCCTGGTATAAAGGGGACAACACATCCGACCAATCCGACAAGCAATAGTATAATCCCTAATATCAAAAGAAAAACATCCATAATACAGTATCAAGTTTACAATATAAGACTAATGCGCCTCAAGCCAGTTATTTCCAACACCAAGATCTACAATTAATGGTACTTTAAGCTTGCACACAGACTCCATTGAGCTTTTTACAAGAGCTTTTACAGCATCAAGTTCCTCAACTGGTACATCAAAGTTTAGTTCGTCATGTACCTGAAGTATCATCCGAGTCTTATACCTTCCCTCCTTGAGCTTCTTGTGAATATCCACCATTGCCATCTTTATAAGGTCGGCTGCTGTACCCTGGATTGGTGCATTAATCGCATTTCTTTCTGCCACTCCCCTCACAACTGCATTCTTTGAGTTGATATCAGGCAGATACCTTCTCCTTCCGAATATAGTGCTTACATAGCCCTTCTCCCTGGCCATCCTGATACATTCCTCCATATAATCCTTCACTCCTTTAAAACTATCGAAATAACCATCAATTATGGCTTTTGACTCTGATCTTGGAATATTTAACCTCTCGGACAGTCCAAAGGCTGAAATGCCATAAATAATGCCAAAATTTGCTGTTTTTGCCTTCCGCCTCATAGCGGAAGTAACTTCATCAGTACTTACCTTGAAAATCTTACTTGCGGTTGCAGTATGGATATCCTCTCCTCTCAAGAAAGCATTTACAAGTTCTGTATCCCCACTCAGATGAGCCATCAGTCTAAGTTCAACCTGTGAATAGTCAGCACTTAGGAAGACATGGTTTGAGTCACTTGCAGTAAAAGCCCGTCTGATCTCCCTGCCCTCATCATCGCGAATAGGAATATTCTGAAGATTGGGGTTAATACTGCTAAGGCGTCCTGTAACTACCAAGGCCTGATTATAGGTTGTATGCAGCCTCCCTGTCTTCTTATCAACCATGGTAGGTAGGGTCTCGACATAGGTCGACAGCAGCTTCTTTAATCCACGCTGTTCAAGTATCTTATTTATAATTGGATGTTTATCCCTCAACTTTTGAAGATTCTCCTCGTTGGTCGAATATTGACCCGACTTAGTCTTCGACGCCTTTGAATCAATCTTAAGCACATCAAAAAGTATCTCACCAACCTGACGTGGGCTGTTAACATTAAACTCACGACCAGCCATCTCTATAATCTCGGCCTCCAGTTCGGCAAGCCTCTTCTCAAGCTCCTTACCAGACTCTTTGAGATCATCAACATTCAGGCTAACTCCATTATACTCCATATCAGCGAGAACCGCGCTGAGAGGCATCTCGACGTTTCTGAAAAAGCCAAGCAGTCCTTCCTTTTCAAGCTCCTTCTGAAATATTTTCTTCAGTCGGAAGGTCACATCAGCATCCTCTGACGCATAGACAGTTACCTTATCAACAGGAACATCTCTCATATTACCCTGGTTCTTTCCTCTCTCTCCTATCAGCGACTCGATTGGTATAGGACGATATTTAAGATAAACTTCGGCAAGGTAGTCCATATTGTGGCGCTGTCCAGGAAACAACAGGTGATGGGCAACCATNGTGTCAAAGTAAGGACCCCTGAGTTCGATACCATACTGCCTGAGCATAAGGGCATCAAACTTAATATTGTGCCCTATTTTCTCTACACCCTCCTTNTCAAACACAGGTCTGAATTTTTCAAGAATAACAAGAACATCATTCCTTGAACCAGGCAATGCAACATAACAAGCCTTACCCTCTTCAAAGCAGAACGACATACCAAGCAACGAGCTTTCCCTTACATCAAGACCAGTGGTCTCAGTATCAAAACAGAAAGAATCCATCGCAAGCAATTGCTTCACCAATCCATCTATCTCCTCCTCGCCTTCTATCAACCTGTAATCATGTTCAATATCATCAACAGTATTGAAGTTATCGGAAACAGTAACTGCTTGAAGTTCTTCTTCGCCAAACAAGCTTCCCTGCGCTGAAAATGAAGGCTTTGGCTTTGGCACAGAAGCTAACCTGTCCATCAATGCCTTAAACTCCAGTTCTTCCATTATTGCTCTAAGTTTCTCCATATCCGGGCTCTTCAGTGCCAGACTATCCAGGTCAACTTCAAAAGGAACATCTGTTACAATTGTAACGAGTGTTCGAGCCAACTCAACCTGGTCCTTAAACTCAATAAGGTTGGACTGCACCTTACCCTTAAAATCCCCGATATTCTTATAAACATTCTCAACAGTACCGTACTTTCCGATTATCTCCATTGCCCTCTTCTCTCCGATACCGGGGCAGCCAGGCACATTATCAGCACTGTCACCCCAAAGCGCAAGCAGATCAATAATATTGATCGGGTCAGGTACATTGTAATGGCTCTTTACTTCCTCCGGGCCCCATATTTCAGTATCCCTGGTCCCAGTTCTCGGCTTCAGTATTTTAACATTCTCTTTAACAAGTTGTCCAAAATCCTTATCTGAAGTAACCATATATGTCATAAAGCCTTCCTTAGAAGCCCTGGTGGCAAGGGTACCAATTAGGTCATCTGCTTCATAACCCTCTGCCTGAAGCATAGATATGTTCATTGCTTCAAGTATTCTTTCAATATAGGGAACAGCCCGTTTAATATCTTCAGGTGCCGCCTCTCTGTTTGCTTTATAATCAGGGTAAAGCTCATCACGGAAGCCAGGTCCGGGATAGTCAATCACTACAGCAAGGTGAGTGGGATGCTGATTGTTGATTATGTCAAGCAAAGTATTTGTAAATCCGTAAATTGCAGAAGTGTTAAGCCCCTTGGAATTGATCCTCGGTGCTCTGATGAATGCATAATAGGCTCTGTATATCAAAGCATAAGCATCCAATAAATAAAGATTCTTTTTCGTATCAGTCATCACACATTTGTTTTACTCCATAAATTTAAGGAATTGGTGCGGAAATGCACCTGACTCCCTGACAAATTGAGTATTTTAGAAAAACAAAGCAACAGACGCTATTGTTAATCTGTTATGAAAGAAAAGAAAGGAATACTGCTGACAGCCTTTGGCACAACTATCGATGAAGCAGCTCAGACCTACAAGGTATTAGAAGCCCGCTTCCGCTCAGCCTTTCCTGAATTTGAAATACGCATCGCTTACACATCCTCCATAGTTCGTAAAAGACTAAAAGCAAGAGGAATTGACATTCCCTCTCCTGCAAGAGCCTTGGCTCAGTTTGGTGAAGACGGTTTCAGCGAAGTCTGTCTGCAGTCCCTTCATGTTATTGGTGGCAACGAGTACAACGATATTGTCAGTACTGTAATTGCCATGCAAAGTATTCCCAAAGGGGTAGAACGGATTGTTGTTGGCGAACCCCTATTATGGAATCATGAGGATTATACACGGGTTGCAAACATACTCCATGATTATGTTTCACATATAGAAGAAAAACCTGATTCCTTGCTACTAATGGGTCATGGGACAAGCCACCCTGCCAATATCAGTTATGCAGCTCTTCAGGAGTACTTCAGAAGATTGAACGGAACTCCTGTTTATGTCGCAACTCTTGAGGCCTTTCCTTATCTTGAAGATGTTACTGAGGAGCTGAGAGATAATGGGATTAAAGACTTGCTGGTGATGCCCCTGCTGACCGTTTCAGGAGGTCATGCAATCACCGACCTTGCCGGCACACAAAAGGAAAGCTGGAAATCAAGGCTTCAGGCTGAAGGTTTCACTGTCCGAACAGTCAAACAAGCCTTGGGAGACCTGCCGGAGATTGTAGATATCTGGATAGAAAAAGCCGCACAAGCCATAAAAAAAGATTGCTAGTGCAATCTTTATTCATTGTCAGAGGCAAACCACTCAGCGTATGAACCTGCAGTTTCGTTAAGTCTAAGGCTATGCAGCTTAACATTAGAAGGCAGAGCCTTTTTCAACCTATCAGCAAAGTCAATAATCATATTCTCGCAGGTAGGCTGATAACTCATAACGAAATGCCTCTCAGCCATCTGGCCCATCTCTCTGATTGTATCCTGACTCACATTCCTACTTACAATAAGGGCATGATCAAATTCTGAAATTATCTCTCTGTTGACAATATCCTTAAGGTCCCCGAAATCCATAACCATACCAAGCTTCGGACTATTACTATCAGTAATAGTCTCACCGATAACAGTTACTTTAAGTATATAGGAATGTCCGTGTATATTACGGCATAGTCCATCATAATTATGTAGCGCATGCGCAGCTTCAAAACGAAATTCCTTTGTAATCCTAATCCTTGCCATCACCTCTCAATTATTTTCGCTCCTGCAACTTTTTGTTCAATCTTCTTGCCGTATTATAGAACACAGCCCTATCCATGTCTGTTTAACTAGCGTGGCAAATATAGTTTATTTACACGACAATTATCCGAAAATCATGCAAATAGACAAGCATCGCAGATGCCGGCCAAAGAAAAATATACCTGAATATTCGGGGATAATAATCAACAAATTGCTACTTTTGAGCTATTAGCATTAACAACAATGGGTGTATCATCTAAAATAGTTGCTCCTATAAGTGAAGAGATGAGGGGCTTTGAAGCCTACTTTAAACAACAGATAAAGTCAGAGATCCCTTTACTCACTGTTATTACCAACTATCTTATACGAAGGAAAGGCAAACAGATGAGGCCCATGCTTGTGTTCCTCTCTGCGCGCCTAAACGGAGATGCAACGGAAGCAAGCTACACCGCAGCAGCTCTTATAGAATTACTTCATACAGCTACACTTATCCATGATGATGTTGTAGATGAAACCTACCAGAGAAGGGGGTTTTTCTCAATCAATGCTCTGTGGCGTTCCAAGATAGCTGTACTCGTCGGTGATTATTACCTTTCTGTTGGCCTTGGCTGTGCTTTAAAAAACAATCAGATCGAAGTACTTAGGATTGTTTCTGATGCTGTCAAGGAAATGAGCGAGGGTGAATTATTACAAATAGAAAAGTCTCGTCAACTTAATATTACTGAAGAAATTTACTACGACGTTGTAAGAAAGAAAACTGCAACTCTGATCGCCGCCTGCACAAAGGCAGGCGCCTATTCTGTCAATGCCCCTCAGGAGCAAGTTGATAAGATGCATGAATTTGGAATTAACCTTGGTATTGCTTTTCAGATCAGAGACGACCTTCTCGACTACGAAAAGAAAAACCTTGCCGGTAAGCCAACTGGAAACGACCTTAAAGANAAAAAGATTACCCTACCTCTGATCTATGTTTTGAATAAAGCAGATCACAAGAAAAAGCGTGAAATACTTAGGACTATCAAACGCCATCATAAAAACGAAAGAAAGATAGCACCTATAGTTAGTATGGTTATTGAAGAAGGAGGCATAGAGTACGCCAGAGAAAAGATGATAGAATACCGGGATAAGGCGTTAGAAATACTAAAGACTTACCCCGAATCTGAAATCAGAAGTGCTCTTGAAGAGCTGGTTTACTTTACCACATNAAGGAAGATGTGAGAAATATACTACTTTTTCAGCACCAGTAATTTCCTTTAGCAAAGTATCAGCCAGACGGCTTGTTCCTATGCGGAACAAGCTGTTATTAAGCCAGCTATCTCCAAGCACCTGTTTCTGTATTGACCAGTATATAAGGGCATCTTCTACTGTGGATACACCTCCTGCAGCCTTGAAACCAACCTTACGTTTGCGCTTTTCAGTAAAAGCCTTCATAGCATGATTCATTATCCAGGCTGCTTCAGGTGTAGCGCCAGGATAGCCTTTACCTGTCGAAGTTTTGATAAAATCAGCACCAGCTTCCATAGCTAGAATACTTGCCTTCCAGATATTCTCAGAAGTGCCTAGTGCTCCGGTCTCAAGAATTACTTTTAACTGAACGTCCTTACCTATAGCTGCCTTTATATCGGCAATCTCCCTACCTACAAATTCATAATTCCCTTCAANAAACTCACCTATTGAGATTACTATATCAATTTCATCAGCTCCAAGAAAAACAGCCTTCTTAGTCTCTTCAATCTTTACATCCAGGAAAGTTTGTGAAGTAGGGAAACCAGCTGACACAACAGCTCTCTTTACATCCATTCCTTTTAGTTTAGATCCCAGGACTGATGCAAAAACCGGATACACACACACNGCACCAACATTTGGAATGTCAGGATAGTGTTCATTCAGATGCACTACCTTCTCACAAAAGCTCTCTATTTTATTGCTGCTATCATCTGAATTAAGACTAGTTAAATCAAGACAATTGAATAATCGCTTCAATATATCAGCANTCTTCTCCTCCAGACTTAGCTTTGACAAATCAAAAACAGGAATATTCAAATAATCCTGATTAAATAATTCAAATAAGGAATTNGTTTCCATACATATAAAATTAAAATTATTTCAAATCATGAGTATCTATAAGAATGGTCACGGGACCAGCATTTACCATATCAATATCCATATAGGCACCAAAAACTCCACGTGCAACACTTTTACCCGTCAAGTCTTCAAGTCTCTTAATAAGATGTTCGTACAAGGGCANCGCTAGTTCGTGTTTCGCAGCGTCAATATAGGATGGTCTGTTTCCTTTCTTAACTTTGGCATGAAGAGTAAACTGACTGATTACCATCAGTTCACCATCAACATCTTTTACAGAAAGATTCATTACTCCCTTCTCATCATCAAAGATTCTCAGCGAAACAATCTTAGAAGCCAGATATTCAACATCCTCGGTAGTATCATTATGAGTTACACCCACTAATATCATCAAACCCTTACCTATAGAATGAAAATGTCCATCAGAAGCACTGACCGAAGNACGACTAACTCTTTGGACGACAACTCTCATAATTCAGAATACTTTACATCAAAAACATTGAAGGCAAAAATACGATAAATTGAGGCACCGTTAATTCTGAATGCCTATATTTGACCGCAACAATTTGGTTAAAAGTTTGTCTTTTTGAGAATGACTCCAATATGAAAACCATATATNCAGTAATAAGCAACAGCAAAGAACCAGCGTTTAATCTGGCTGCTGAAGAGTACCTGCTCAGAACAAAGGATCAGGACTACAATTTTTTCTATATAAACGATAATTCTGTAATTATTGGGAAACACCAGAATGCTCTTGCAGAGATTAATCTCCCCTTTCTAGACAAAAACGGAATTCCTTTATTCAGAAGGCTATCAGGAGGAGGAACAGTTTTTCATGATCCTGGCAACTTAAACTTTTGCTTTATAAGAAATGAAAAACCAGGTGAATTAGTGAACTTTAAAAAGGCTACCGAGCCCATAGTTGTATCATTGAATAAATGGGGTTTGCCAGTCAAGCATGGAGAAAGAAATGACCTTCTTGTAAATTTCAAAAAGATTTCAGGCAATGCTTGTCACGTGTTCAAACAACGTGTAATGCACCACGGTACGATACTATACGATTCAAATCTGGATTTTTTGACCAACAGTCTGAGAGCAGATCCTACAAAATATGCAGACAAAGCAGTAAAGTCTGTCAGAAGTCAGGTCACCAACATTAAAGACCTTCTAAAGTGGGAAATTGGGACTGAAGAGTTTATGTATCAACTAGTTTCATCAATAAAACAAAGTAATTCTTCAATAGTAGACTACTGCTTTACTGATGAGGACATTAAACTAATTGATCAAATCAGGGCTGAGAAGTATGACACTGCGGAATGGAACTTCAGGTATGGTCCTCCCTACATTTTCAAGAAGCGCAGCAAGTTTGGCAAAAAAGTTTACAGCATTGAAATGAAAATCGAAAAAGGTCGTATATCAGAGATTGCTGTAAAGACAAGTCCAGTGGATTTGGCTATAGCAGAGGCAATCAAAGCAAAGCTAACAGGGCTGTTTCATGACAAAAACGAGATAGTCTCAGCACTTAAAGATATTGACGGTATTGCGGGTGACGCTGGTGAACTATCAGATATCTTCTTTTAGAAAATAGTCCTTGATAGTTTTAGCCTTAGCAGAACCAACCAATTTTTTAAGATCCTCAAAGGATGCTTCCTTAATCCCCTTTAAGGACTTAAACTCATTAAGCAGAGCTTTTGTTGTTTTTTCTCCAATTCCCGGAATAGAATCAAGAGCCGAAACCAAGGCTCCCTTGCTCCTCTTGCTTCTGTGAAAAGTAATACCGAACCGGTGCGCCTCATTTCTTAGGTGCTGTATCAATTTCAGCGAGGGACTGTTTTTATCAAGGTAAAGTGGCACCGGATCACCTGGGTAAAATATCTCCTCAAGTCTTTTTGCAATACCGATTACGGCAATTCTATCCTGAAGACCCAATGCTGTAATGGATTTCATGGCTGAGCCTAATTGTCCTTTCCCCCCATCAATAATCAATAGCTGTGGCAAAGCACTCCCTTCATCCAGAGCTCTTTTAAACCTTCTGTAAATCACCTCCTCCATTGAAGCAAAATCATTAGGCCCTTCAACTGTCTTTATATTAAAATGCCTGTAATCCTTTCTTGAAGGCTTACCTTCCTTAAACACAACACAGGCAGCAACAGGATAAGCTCCCTGTATATTGGAATTATCGAAACACTCTATGTGTACCGGAAGATTCCTGAGATTTAAATCTTTCTGTGCCTGTTCAAGTACAAGGTAGCTTCTTGGCTTTCTAGTATGATTAGCTTCCTGCTTCAGCCTTTCAAGCCTGAAGTACTTAACATTCCTTTCAGACAAATCAAGCAGTTTCTTCTTGTCTCCTATCTGTGGGACTATAAACTCTACACCTTTAAGTGAGATATCTGGAATAAAAGGCACAAGTATTTCAGATGATGTACTATTGAACCTTTCCCTAAGCTCAATTATTGCAAGAGCAAAGAGTTCAGACTCCTCCTCATCCATCCTTTTCTTCATCTCAATAGTGTGTGCCTGAATAATTGCGCCATTCTGAACCTTCAGGAAGTTAACATATGCAGAGTCCTCGTCATTAAGAAATGAGAATACATCTACATTGTCAATCTTTGGATTGACAATAGTAGACTTACTCTGAAAACCAGAAAGAAGATTGATTCTATTTTTTATGTCCTCGGCTTCTTCAAATTTATATTCAGAAGCCAATTCTCCCATCCTGTTTTTAAGATATTTTATTACTGAGTTGATATTTCCCTTAAGGATACTTTTAACATCCTCTATGTATTGGAGATATTCATCTTCCTTCTGCAAGCCCTCACATGGAGCTTTACAGTTGCCCATGTGAAATTCAAGACATCTCTTGTATTTCTGCTTGGCAACATTCTCAGCATCTAAATTGAGCTTACAAGTACGAAGTGGATATAAATGCCTCACCAGTTCCAGGAGAGTTCTGACCATTACGACAGATGTATAAGGACCAAAGTACAAGCTTCCGTCCTTATATATTTGCCTGGTCTGGTACACCCTGGGAAAGGCCTCGTTACGCACAACTATCCAGGGATATGTTTTATCATCCTTAAGAAGTATATTATAGCGAGGCCTGTACTTTTTTATCAGGTTGTTTTCGAGAAGCAGGGCATCTTCTTCAGAACTAACAATAATATGCTTAATATCTCTGATCCTTTTAACCAAGACCCTGGTCTTGCCATTTTCAGGAATTCGATTAAAGTAAGAAGATACTCTCTTCCTTAAATTCTTCGCCTTACCTACATAGATAATTTTACCACTCTCATCAAAGTATTGATATACTCCGGGATCTTCGGGTAAAACAGCAACCAGACTTCTTAGGTAATCTATCTTAGGATTCAGTTCATCAAGCATCGTGATTCAAATCATTCAAAAAGCGGGACAAAATTAAACTTATCAACATCAAAGAGTCCACGGTCTCCTAGTTTCAGGCTAGGTATAACCAACAGCGAAAGGAAAGCCAGACACATAAATGGAGCTTTCAGGTGAGAACCAAGTTCTTTGCAAGTATCATTCAAAAGCTGGTACTTTGCTGCTACAGCACTTCCATCTTCATCTGACATAAGTCCTCCAACAGGAAGAGCAAGAATCTGTACAGATTCTCCATCGTATACAGCTATACCTCCACCGCATTCTATAATTGCATTTACGGCTTTCGCAATGGATGTATCATCTGTTCCAGTTGCAATAATATTATGACTATCGTGTGCAACAGTACTTGCTATAGCACCCTTCTTCAATCCGACATTTCTAACAAAGCCAATTGAGGGCTTTTGATCAGAATACCTGTTGACAACCACAAGCTTTAGTACATCTTCAGCAACTGAAGATTCAACTGTTTGACCCGGGGATACAGATGGCTTCCACAGATATTGCCCAGTAAGAAGCTCACCATCCTTTACATCAATAACCCTTACTGTGGCACATTCTTCAGGTAGCACGATCTTTAGGTCAGAGGCCGATATCATGTTCGTACGAAATCTGTTAATACGCTCAGATATATCAAAAGAAAAAAGCACACCATCTCTTTTATCATAGACTTTGCGACCATCAATATAGGATTCTAATACGTCAAATTCCTCCAGGTTACTCACAACTAAGAAGTCTGCATAATCACCTTCTCTAAGCAAGCCCACAGGTATCTTATAGTGCTCAACAGGGACAACACTTGCTGACCTAAGTAGATCAAACAAATCCACATTATACTTTTTCAAACCAAGTCTTATAAGCCTGTCTATGTGACCATCGCTTATTATTTCATCCGGATGACTATCATCAGTACACAACATAAGGCTATCCGGATATAATGAAAACAAATTGTGTAATGCATCAAAATTTCTTGCAGCACTACCCTCCCTCACCTGTATCTTAACACCTAGCTTAATCTTTTCCTCTGCTTCCTCATAGCTGGAACACTCATGGTCAGTTGAGATACCATAACTTACATATTTTTTCAATGCCTCACCCCTAAGCCCTGGGGCATGTCCATCCACCGGCTTGTTTTTCAACTGGGCATATTCAATCTTCTTAATTACATCAGGAACATCCCCAACTACACCGGGAAAATTCATCATCTCCGAAAGAAACCATACATCCTCTCTCTCCAGAAGTCCCCTTACCTCCTCCGGGCCCAACACAGCACCTGAGGTCTCAAAACTGGTAGCAGGAACGCACGAAGGAGCACCAAAGAAAACCTTCAAAGGAACCTTTTTAGCATCCCTGATCATATATTCCACCCCCTCCACTCCAGCTACATTAGCTATCTCATGTGGGTCACTTACAACAGCAATTGTTCCACGTGGAACAACCAGTTGGGCAAACCTGGAGGGCGTTAACATAGAACTCTCAATATGGACATGGGAATCAACAAATCCTGGCATTATATAACGAAGAGGTGCAGAATCTACTCTTCTAATAGAAACAATCCTCCCACCACTAACCAATATCTCACCAGGAAAGATCTTACGTCCATTAACATCAACTATCTGTCCAGCAACTGAAAAATCATTCATTGTACAACACATTTTAGTTCCACGTGGAACATTAACGACCTAAAAGAACTAATAAGATATTAATATCACTAGGTGAGACCCCACTAATCCTAGAAGCCTGTCCAATAGTATCAGGATTGACTTTCGCAAGTTTCTGACGAGCTTCTGTACTAAGGGACCTTATCTCGCTATAATCAAACCTATCCTTAATTTTAATATTCTCAAGCCTTTTAAGTTTGTCTGCTATTATCTTCTCCCTGTTAATATAGCCCTCATACTTAATCATAATCTCTGCTGCCTCTACAATCTCCTCGTATCTATCAGAGGGAAAGTCTTCGCAAAAACGTCGAATAGCAGGAATAGCCTCAATCAAATCCATTAATCTAACCTGAGGTCTCAGGACAATATCAATCACCTTAACTCCTTGATTAAGGGTGGCAGAACCTACACCACTTAAATATTGATTGACTTCATCAGCTTTAATACTATAACCCTTCAAAAAATCAACAAGAGAGTTTCTATAATTCATCTTCTCATTAAAATACCTATAACGCTCCTCAGTTACAAGTCCAATCTCATAACCTTTTGGAGTTAGCCTTTCATCAGCGTTATCCTGACGCAAAAGAATCCTATATTCAGCTCTACTGGTAAACATACGGTAAGGCTCATCCACACCTTTAGTAATAAATCATCTATCAAAACACCAATATAGGATTCATCACGACCAAGAATAAAATCACTCTCTCCCCTAAGAGATAGAGAAGCATTTATACCAGCAATCAAACCTTGTGCTGCTGCCTCTTCATATCCTGTGGTACCGTTTATCTGTCCAGCAAAATATAGTCCTTTTACCAGTTTTGTTTCTAAGGTAGCTCTAAGCTGAGTAGGGTCGAAATAATCATACTCTATTGCATAACCAGGTCTGAAAAATCTGGCTTTCTCCAACCCGGGAACATTCTTTAATGCCTCAAATTGAGTTTTCATAGATAGTGAGGAACTAAAACCATTGAGATAGTATTCAATAGTATTCTCCCCTTCAGGTTCCAAATATAACTGATGACTAGTCTTTTCCGAAAAGGTAACAATCTTGGCTTCAATACTAGGACAATATCTAGGCCCAACACTCTGGATGGTGCCATTATACATAGGACTCTCAAGAATATTATTCTCAATAATTCTATGCACAACTGGATTTGTATAGGTGAGATAACAGCTTCTCTGCTTCAATACCTTATTGGAAACTGGCATATAACTAAACTTGTAAAAACCATCCTCCCCCTTTTGTTCATCAAGCTTTGAGTAGTCTATGGTCCGGGCATCAATTCTTACTGGAGTTCCAGTTTTCAATCTACCAGTACGAAAACCATAATCTCGTAGTCTTTCAGTTATGCCATATGATGCAGATTCTGAAATCCTCCCTCCCTTCTGTTGTACTGAACCTATATGAATAAGTCCATTCATAAAAGTTCCCGTAGTAAGCACAAGCCTCCTGCAATTAATTTCAACACCTAGAGCAGTCTTTACCCCCACAACTATGTCATCCTTTATTAAGATATCAACAACACTATCTTGCCAAAAACTAACATCAGGAATTGATTCTAGTACAGATCTCCAGGTAGCAGAAAATACCATCCTATCACATTGACTTCTTGGACTCCACATAGCAGGTCCCTTACTTCTATTAAGCATCCTAAACTGAATAGAAGATCGATCCGTAACTATACCCATCATCCCACCAAGAGCATCAATCTCACGGACTATTTGCCCCTTGGCAATTCCACCAACTGCAGGATTACAACTCATCTGGGCAATCTTATTCATGTCCATTGTAATCAACAATGTCTTCATACCCAAATTTCCACAAGCAGCTGCAGCTTCACAGCCGGCATGACCTGCCCCAACAACTACAACATCAAATTCAAAATCCATATTAAAAAGTATAATTCACCCACACCACAAAAATAGTCCTAAACTTCCTGTGTGCAATAAAGGAAACAAATAAAATGGAGAATGGATCAAAGGATGCTTAACATAATTAAGAGACTGCAGATCCAATATTCAGACTCGAAATGTAGTACTATACAAAAGACTTTACTTAAACAGAGAATTTACCTAGCCAGAAATCTTCCAAACCTCTCATTATCTTCTCTTCTTCATCTGTTTTATCACCAAAACCGACAAGGTGTAAAATACCATGAAATATTACTCTGTGTAATTCCTCCCTATAGGCAGTATTAAACTCAATAGAATTACTTTGGACAGTATCGAGACTTATAACCAAGTCGCCTGAGACAATGTCTCCTTCGTTATAGTCAAAGGTAATTATGTCAGTATAGTAATCGTGATTTAGATAACGTCTATTAACTTCTATAATATAATTATCACTACAAAAAACAATCGAAATACTTCCGCATCTCCTATTGTAATGTGCAATAATTTCAGCTATACAATTTCTAAGAAAGTCAAAATCCAGTTGTGGCAGCTCCGAATCTTCCGATAAAAAATCAATATCCTGCATTAAGATAATCGAAAAAACATTTTTAATTGATTTCCCTTATCATTGAATTCGAGCTTATCAGCAAGGTGATTCATAAGGAAAATACCACGTCCATGAGTACGCTCAATGTTTTCAGGCAAAGTTGGATCAGGCAGACAAGTATAATCAAAACCATCACCCATATCGGTAATTTGGAAATAGATCTCACTATCACTTATTTCATATTCGATAACTACATCTCTCTCCTTTACTAGCTTGTTTCCATGAACAATAGCATTATTCACACCTTCCACTACAGCTAATAATAACTTACCATAAACCTCAGAGTCAATACTATATTTAACGGAAACCTCGTCTATCAATTTTTCAACAAGATTTATATTTTGAATCTCTGATTTTAATATTAACCTTTCCACAGGCATAACTCCTAGTTCATTAATGATCATCACATAATATTCATGAAGTTACAACATACACCTTTATACATAAATAATTGAAAAGGGTTTCCTATTTTGCTATAAATTTACTTTTGAAGCCAAATAGCAGGGTCTACCTTTTGATTTTCATTCCAAATCTCAAAGTGTAAAACCATGGATTTGCTGATATCATCTCTAAATATACGACCAATTTTCGCACCTGCATCAATCTTCTGGCCTTGCTTCACCTCTACCTCTATCAAATTGGCATAAACAGTCAAGTACTTTCCATGCCTGATTAAAACAGTAGTATTAAATCCAGGAATAGCTACAACTCTACTCACTTCACCATTATGAACACAGAAAACACCATCATCTTCAGCACTCTGAATATCAATACCATTATTCTTTATAGTAACATTTTTGAGCACAGGGTGTTCATGCTCACCAAAACGATTTATTATAGTACCCTTTCTGACCGGCCAAATCAACTTACCTTGAAAGGACGAAAAATCAGTTCCCTGGGTACTAACAGAAGACACCTTTATAAAATCAAGAATCTTTTGCTCAAGATTCTTTGCCTGAGCTTCCTTCTCATTAATTTGTTTAAGCAACCACGACTCTTCACTTTTCAAGTAATTGACAAGTTTAGCCTTCTCCTTCTTTGTGGCCTCAAGACTGCGCAACTCATCCTCTATTGCCTTCAAAGCAGATTCCTTTGACTCCTTTTGAAATTTTATATCATTATGCAATGCTATCATCTGATTCTGCCTTTCTTTCAGCAATAAAACCTGCCTACGTCTATAATCAGTATATTCTTTTAGAACCCTATATCTGCGATATGCCTCACTAAAATCCTCAGATCCAAGAAAAAAAGCAAGTTCATTTAAGGAACTACTTCGCAAATATGTATCCTGTAGCAACTTCGCATATTCAGCCTTTAAAACATCAATTTCACCCTCAAGATCATTAATAGCAGATTGATTATGGTCTATAGTTCTGTCAAGGTCTTTAATCTGGTTCTGAAATGCTCTAACTATATCCTCTTTAATAGATAGCTCCCTCTCAACAAGTTGCAATTGTTGTAGAGTTGATTCTCTGGAACTTCTCTTCCTCTTCAGCAATTCCTTAGACTGCTCTATTTCCCTTAATAATACATCCTTTTCTTTCCTAAGGTTATCAACAGACTGAGCACTGGAAATTCCAAATCCAAGACATAAAACAAAAACAACCGTTAGAAATTTATAAGGTCTCCCTAACATAATTAGCCGGTATTGAAAATGTAACGGAATTTCCTGAATTAAATTCAACAGTAGAATAACTTAATTCTAACTTAAAAATATCTGTACTCCTCCTACCAAAAGCCTTAATAGATCGAGGAAATATGTGATCACCATACTTGGAAAAATCAGAATATTCAACCTTAAAATCAATATTAAGATCAGGAAAATTTACAATAGTCATAACTGGTCTATATGTCAGTGGCTGAATCTCAACCCTTTGAAAAAAAGAAGTTCCACGTGAAACTGATTTCCCAGTAAATGAATAATGAAACAGGCTGTCACCATTTGATAATCTACCGCGGTTACCTAACTCATAAAAATCAATACCTCCTGCCAGGAAAATATTATTCACCAAAACACTTTCAATCTCATTATAACCAAGATCTAGCAAAAAAATAGAACCTGCCCTATCATAGGTTCCAAACAAATATTTCTTATTCAATCTATCCAATATATGAACACCTTCTTTATCAAGTTTTATCCTATACAGCTCAATACCCATAATTGGAATAACTGAAATAATAATAACAGAATCCTTTTTAATCAGAATATTAGCCCTGCCAGCTAAAGACCTTTCATCGGTCTTTATATCAACAAAGACCCTCTTTAAATAAAGTTCATCAAAAACAACAGATCTATCTTTTACAGAATCTACTAATTCGGACAAACTTAAATCCTGCCTTTCACCAAAGGAAACAGCTCTCTTAACAGTTTTGCAGGAACTTGCAAAACACATTAACAGCCATATAAAAGAAATATATATTATAAACCTGAAATTCATATACTACTCAGGAATATACTGCATTAACCTAATTTTCTCCTCCAAAACGCCAGATATCTCATCTTCAGTACTTAAAGCCTGCTTCCAGTACTTCAAAGCCTCTTCTAAATTTCCATTCTTAAACAGTATATCACCATAGTGTTCGAGAATTACCCCATTATCAGCACCTCCATTTGAAATAGCTTGTTCAATAAAATACAAAGCCTCAAGATAATTTTCTCTCTTAAATAAAATCCAGGCATAAGTATCTAAATACGTAGGGTTAAGTGGCTCCAATTCTATTACCTTACTTATCATAGTCTCAGCTTTAGCTAATTCAATTCCTTCTATGCTGAGATAATAAGCATAATTGTTTAGCGCGGCTATATTATCATTTTTTAAAGCTAAACTTTTCTCATATGCACTAAAAGATTCATCACGCAACCCAACATTATAATAAAGATCTCCAAGTATCCCATAAACAACACTTAATAAACCATCATTATCCTCAACCAATTCAGAAGCACTCTTCAAATACTCTATAGCTTTACCATCCTGCCCACTAAACATATAAGCTAAACCACACAAATAATTAAAAATCCCATTTTCTGGGTAAAGATCAACAGCTCTGACAGATTCCTTTAAAAAAGTTTCTCTGTTTTCGACCTGCTCAGAAAGTTTTAAAAGGTAATCCTGCCATACATCTGCTTGTTTTTCGTCAATTAAAAGAGATGTCTCATACGAAGAAATAGCAGCCGAATCTCTACCAATTAGTCCAAGAAAATTTCCATATAGTTTATATATAAAGGCCTCATAAGGATGAGATTTAATGATACAGTTAATATATTTATCTAAGTCACTAATATCTAATACTCTTTGATTGGAATCTGCACTCATCAAAAACGGAACCAACCTTTGAACCTTACTTTCAAGATCAACTCCTGAATGGGAAAAACCATACTCTAAGTTTAATTTGAAATTTTCCTGATCATTTATACTAAAATAGTAGTTAGCCAAACTGAAATAGACCTGACCATTAGAAGGGTAATCGCGCACTATTGAATTATAAATTTCAAGAGCCTTAGCACTTTGCTTCTGCTGCATCAGGAAATCACCAAGATATACTTTGTAATCTCCATTCAAAGGATAACTATCACATAATTTGACCAATACATTCTCAGCACCCTTAACATCACCCATATGTAAATACATAGCATGCTTTTCCAATGCAATAGCTTCATTCACACCCATTCTTCCCTCAATCCTCTCAAGCGTCCTGATACCAGAAATAAAATCACCAGATTGGGCCTGTAATTGAGAAAGGTGATATAAATAATCCAAATTATTACCAAACTTACCAACAAGGTATTCAGCAGATAATAAAGCATTTTCCATATCACCATTGTGAGCATACAACTTACTCAAGAGATAAAGGAAATGTTCATTATCAGGATCATACTGAACAGCTTTNAAAATAAACTTTTGTGCCTCAATATACTCTTGATTATTAATCAAAAGATTTCCAATCTCATAGTAACAAGTCGCACATGCAGAATCAATTTTAATAGCCTCATTAAAATACATAGCAGAATTGCCAACATCTCCCTTAAGGCCAAACCTTAAAGCATTATAGAAATAGAAGTTAAACTTCCGCTCTTCATTTTCATCTTTCACCTTAATAATGACTGGTCTGCCTTCGGCATACAATACATCCTCAAAAGAAGAAGTAACCTTTGATGCACTCTTACAACCATTAGTCAGTAAAAGAGCAAAACATGCAACAACGACACCTGCAAATAACCTATACATGCAACCTGTTTTTAAAATATAGCAATTAGAAGGAAGCAAAAACTATTCCCTTCCTGTATGACCAAAACCTCCACTTCCCCTTTCAGTGGCTCCTAACTCATCAGAAAGGGCCCAATCAAATCTTTCATACTTATTTAAAACCATCTGACAAACCCTATCACCATNATTAATAATAAAGTCCTCCTCAGACAAGTTAATTAAAATTACTTTCACTTCACCACGATAATCTGCATCAATAGTACCGGGCGAATTCAGCACAGTAATTCCATGATTAATAGCTAATCCACTTCTGGGTCTAATTTGTGCTTCAAAACCTTCAGGAAGTTCAATATATAATCCAGTAGGAATTAAGACTCTTTGCATTGGTTTAACAATTACAGCTTCATCCAGATTAGCTCTTAAATCCACTGCAGCNCTGTGTACCGTAGAAAAAGATGGTAATGGATTATTACTCCTATTTATAACCTTAACTGTTAGCATTGAAATTAGTTTTCCTTAGTTTTAAACCATTAATAAAAAGAAAAAANAAAATATAAGAAGCAATCAATATAATCTTGAACGAATACCTAATTGCAAGAGATTCAAAAGAAACATATTGATTTACAATATATAGAAATACAGCGACTAAAAAATAAAGAGCGATTTTTTTAAGATCATATGGAACTTTATAATGTCGCTGTCCAATTAAATATGATACTATCATCATCACAGCATAACCACAAAGGAGTGCAATTGCACCTCCTAGCATGCCTATTTGTCCTATTAAAATAAAATCCAGTCCTACAGTAATCACCATACCTATAATACCAAAATATGCTCCAAAATAAGTTTTATCACTTAGCTTATACCAAAGAGACAGATTGAAGTAGATACCATAAAACAAAAGACCAAGCAAAACATATGGAATAATCATATTTCCCCGGTGATATGAAGAAGTCAAAATTAATGAATTGACTAAATCCATTAAGAAGCATATTCCGAGTAAAATTAATAACCCAAAACCTACAAAGTACTCCATCACCTTAGCATACGACACAATTCCCTTTTCCCTGTTGTTAAAAAAGAAAGGCTCAAAAGCAAAACGAAAAGACTGAGTAAACAAACTCATCAAAATACCAATTTTAAAGTTTGCACCATATACAGCCAGTTCAGCAAAACCATTTTCATCTATAAGTTTAGGCATTAATATTTTCTCTGCATTCTGGGTAATCATGCCTGTAATACCAACAATCAAAACAGGCCATGAGTAAACCATCATATTCTTTAGAATCCTAGCACTGAAAAGTCCTCTAGTTCTAATAATATCAGGTAAGAAAATAAGTAAAGTAAGTATAGAACTTAACAAGTTACTAAGTAAAATAAAAAATACTCCATCAAAAGATCTATATAGAAGTATAAACCTGGTACCAAATTCAAATCTATCTATCAAATAGGGAATAAAAACAAGAAATACAATATTGAAAACAATATTGCAAGAAATACTGGCAATCTTAACTATACCAAAGAAAATAGGTCTGTTATCCAGCCTGAGCTTCGCAAATGGAATTGATACAAGCGAATCAATAGCAACAATAAGNCCCATTAAAATAACAGAGGCCTTATACTTACCTTCATAAAAGTAATTGCTAATATTTTCACTAAATACAAAAGAAAGTACTACCAAAAATACACTTGTACACACAAGCATTGAAATAGTAGTTTTATAGACCACATCTTTATTCTCCTTACGCGCAAATCTGAAAAAGCCAGTCTCAAGTCCAAAAGTGAAAACTACAAGGAGAATGGTAATAATCCCGTAAATATGGTTTACTGCTCCGTATTCATCTTGACTAATAACGCGAATATAAAATGGCATTAATAGCCAATTCAGCAGACGACCGATCATGGTAGTAGCACCATAGATAACAGTATCGCTTGCCAGGCGTTTTAAACTTAAGCTCATAGTATCAAAATAAAGCATTCTGCCATGCACCAGGAGCAATGCCAAAATGCTCGTAAGCTATCTTAGTAGCAACACGACCTCTCGGAGTCCGCTTCAAAAACCCTTCCATAATAAGAAACGGTTCATATACTTCTTCAATAGTTCCAGTATCCTCACCTACAGCAGTAGCAAGTGTATTTAACCCTACAGGACCACCTTCAAACTTCTCAATCAGAGTAAGTAATACCTTGCGGTCCATTTCGTCGAGGCCATGTTCATCAATATTAAGTGCTTTTAACCCAAACCTGGTAATATCAAGGTCAATTCTTCCATTGCCCCTAACCATTGCAAAATCTCTTACCCTACGTAGCAAAGAGTTTGCTATACGTGGAGTTCCCCTACTCCTACGAGCGATTTCATATGAGGCATTTGTATCTATACTGACATTTATAATTTTAGATGATCTCCTAACTATATCACTTAAAATTTCCACATCATAGTACTCAAGATGGCAATTAATACCGAATCTCGCTCTAAGTGGACTTGTTAATAAACCACTTCTCGTAGTAGCACCAATAAGAGTAAAAGGATTTAAATCTATTTGAATAGATCTAGCACCAGGACCTTTATCTATAACAATATCAATTCTATAGTCCTCCATAGCTGAATACAGATACTCCTCAACTACAGGGCTTAACCTGTGAATCTCATCAATAAACAAAACATCATTATTTTCCAACGATGTAAGAATTCCTGCTAGATCACCTGGTTTATCCAATACAGGTCCACTAGTAAGTTTGAACCCTACATCAAGTTCATTAGCAATAATATTCGAGAGAGTAGTCTTTCCAAGTCCAGGTGGACCATGCAACAAAACATGATCAAGAGCTTCGTTACGCATAGAGGCAGCTTTAACAAAAACCCTAAGGTTCTCAACAACCTTTTCCTGCCCCTTAAAATCATCAAAACTAAGAGGTCTTAATTGCTGCTCAAAATCAATATCCCGAAATCTATCCTTTTCAGGATTGTGAATATCCATAGACCTTCAATTAACCAATATCAACTGACTATTCCCAAAACTCTAAGTGTATCTTTAAATACCTCAATATCAAATGGTTTAGTCATATACTCATCCATACCTGCACTAAGGCATTTTTCTCTGTCTGCATCAAAATTATTAGCAGTCAAACCAACTATAGGAGTATGCATACCCTTCTCACTTTCAATCTCACGAATAGCTTTAGTAGCGGCAAATCCATCCATTATTGGCATCATAAGATCCATTAAGATCAAATCATACTTCTTCTCCCTAACCTTTTCAACAGCGTCAGCACCATTATTGGCAACGTCAATAACAACTCCATATCTGTTAAGATTAAGGAATATCAGTTTCTGATTTAAGAAATTATCCTCAACCAATAATAACTGAAGCCCATTCATCAGAAAATAAATGTAACAAGTGATTACTATAGTTTTAACAATGATGAAATATCAAGCATTTTCTCAATTGGTTTGAGTGCTTTCAACCTTAACTCTTCATCCACTGAGACTTCAGGAAACTCATGTTTTAATGCCAAATATACTTTTTTTAAAGTATTTAGCTTCATAAATTCACAATCATTACATCCACATGTAGCATCTGATGGAGGTGCAGGAATAAATGTCTTTTCTGGTGAAGCCTTTATCATTTGATGAAGTATACCAGATTCAGTAGCAACGATAAATTTTTTATCTTCACTTTCAATAGTATACTTAAGAAGCGCAGAAGTACTTCCAATAAAATCAGCAAGTACCAATAAAGGCTTTTTACACTCNGGATGAGCTATNATCTTAGCATCAGGATTTTCTTTTTTAAGAGCTACAATTCTTTCAATGGAAAACTGTTCATGTACATGACACGCTCCGTCCCAAATAACCATATCCCTTCCTGTCAAACTTTTCAGGTAATTACCAAGATTTCGATCTGGTCCAAAAAGTATGGGCTGATCCTTGGGTATTGAATTAATTATACCAACAGCATTAGTACTTGTTACAACAATATCAGATAAAGCCTTAACCTCTGCAGTAGTATTAACATAGGTAACTACTATATGATTAGGATACTTTTTCTTAAACTCAAAAAAATCATCAGCTGGGCAACTATCAGCAAGAGAACATCCGGCATTTAAATCAGGCACTAAAACCTTCTTATCCGGACAAAGAATTTTAGCAGTTTCACCCATGAAATAAACTCCGGCTAACAGAATAATATCAGCATTAGTCTTGGCAGCTTGTTGAGCTAAGGCTAAACTATCACCAACAAAATCTGCAATATTNTGAATATCATTAATCTGGTAGTAGTGCGCCATAATAATAGCATTCTTTTCCTTCTTTAAGCGAGCAATCTCACTTAGTAAATCTACCCTCTCAGGAACTGCCGCTGTAGAATACCCGGCAGTTATCCACTCCCTATTAATATTCATAGTTTATAAATTTAAAACTTAACTGATGTTGATGATACCATGTTAATAGTGTTAAAAAGTACACTTAAACTGTATTGCATTTATAAAAAAAGCAATATNATCCAATAGATATAAACAAGTGTCACGGATATAAATAAATGTTATATAGATACTTGCAGAAGAATTAAACACTTGTTGATAACTCACAAAGTTAGTAATTAAAGAACACAAAATTATTAATAACCCCGTTGTCAGATGTTAGTAATTATAAATAACAACGAAGTAAAATTGTTTGTTTTCATTTGAACTCATGTGTATAGGAAAAGGGAATAAATAAGTCAAGAGATATTTATTATTATTTATTTATAGATGCCGACAACTTATCAACAGCGATATTAATATCGCTGTTGACTATGATTATTTAAGTATATTTGATGTAAATAACTTTTCATACATTTGCGCCTTATTAATTGTATAAATGACAGTAATAATGGATTTTAAGAAGATTGGCATCGGATCTGATCATGCCGGATTTGAGACGAAGGAGATTATAAAGGAATATCTTTCTGAGAAAGGTTTGGAGGTAGTAGATTTCGGAACAAATTCTCCAGAAAGTGTTGATTATGCAGACTACGGTCATCCATTGGCTTCAGCTGTGGAAAACGGTGAGGTTGATTTGGGTTTTGCTATATGTGGCAGCGGTAATGGTATTAACATGACAATAAATAAGCATCAGGGAATAAGAGGAGCTTTATGCTGGATCCCTGAGATAGCAAGATTGGCAAGAGCTCATAATGATGCCAATATTTGCACATTGCCAGGAAGATTTGTAAATTCAGAAACTGCGAAGGAGATTGTTGATAATTTTCTATCTACGCCGTTTGACGGTGGACGTCATAGTCGTCGTATAGAGAAGATCAAATGCAGGTAGTGTCGGACAAATNTTGCAGATATGCTTTCAAACACATGTAAATACGCTTTACGCGCTATTATTTATATAGGAATAAATGCCAAGCCAGGTTCCTATGTAAATGTAAGGACTATTGCAAGCGACCTGGAGGTGCCAATGCAGTTTCTTAGCAAAATATTGCAGGTATTCGTTCACAAAGGCATCCTTGAAAGCGTCAAAGGGCCACAGGGAGGTTTTATATTCAAGAAGGATCCATATATGGTTACCCTTTTTGATGTAATTGAGATAGTTGATGGGCCAAATATGTTTGAACATTGTATGATTGGTACACGTCCGTGTATAAGTCATGATTTGGATCAGAAAAAATGCCCGGTTCATGACCACTATTCTGACCTTAGAACGGAATTTGAGGCATTTTTCAGGAATGAGACTTTTGGAAAGATAATAGACAGTTATAAGAATCGTACTCCAGATTTCCTATCTCTTTAGTATTCTGATAAANAATATTTGCAGGTAAAATCCCAGGATTAGTCCAGTAATATTGCACAGAAAATCCGTGACCTCACAGGATCTGGCAGCAACTAATGGTTGAAGCAGTTCTATTGCACCTCCCATGGCTCCAAACAAAAGCAGTGGGATGATATTGTAGTGTTTGATAATATTGGCAGAAGTGGTTTTGCTGGACCAATACCTTTCCAGAAAAAATAATGAGCTCAGTGTCATGTACATGCATACATGAATTACTTTGTCCATACCTTCGAAGTACCAGAATCTTCTTTGTTGAAATTCGGAGCTACTTATTAGACTGAGAGTGATAACAGCTATAGCTGTTATCAATGTATATTTGAACTGGAATACCCTATGCATTTCGATGATGATTAAGCTATAAAATTAGCTTTTT
>JGI24711J26586_10000356_pt1 | contig 34984 bp, 30 predicted proteins | sample BioPla3DNA1_FD_26586 | JGI IMG/M metagenome (IMG submission 26586)
ACCTTGACTAAAACATCAGAGAAAATGAATGTCAGCCAACAGCTTTTAAGCAACACTATTACCCAAGGGGTCTGTGTCACAAATGTTTGACTTCCCTACATAAAATTTGAAATTTAATCAGATGAAAATTGCAAGTTTATCTTGTATATGCTATAATCCAAATAGTAGCTAATGGCATCTAAAATCTTTAAAAGGGGAGAGTATCATGCTGACTATGCATGTGTTTCTAGTAGGAATGGCTGGAGGCGGTAAAACAAGCCTTGGTAAGAAGCTTGCCTCTAACCTTAAACTGCCATACGTTGATACCGATGTTAAGGTAAGTGAGATGATGGGTATGTCCGAAAAGGAAATATACAAAAACCTAGGCGAAGCGTTTTTTCGTAGCGCCGAAACGGGCGTACTTATGAGTTTGTCAAGTGAACCGCCCTCGATAGTATCCACCGGTGGTGGGCTCCCAACCATAAAAGAAAATGTAATGCTTATGCAAAACCAAGGAATAATTGTCCATATAGATAGACCTCTGGATCAAATACTATCCGATATAAAAACTGATAGAAGACCTCACCTGGAAAATGCTGGAATTGATGATGTTATAGACCTATATAACCGTACTATAGGTTACTATAAGGCGTGTGCGGATTATACGCTTGATAACTCTTTCGGATTTGCGCTTGGTGCTGCAAATCTAACCAGATTGGTGAAAAGTCTGTACTAGCTTCAAATATTGTAGCTCAAGTAAATTACATACAAAACGGACTAAAGGCGTCCGTTTTGTATTGGATATTACACTAAAAACAAATATGCTTGAAAGTATTATTATGGGCTAATAGAGAGTAGTTCATTCGATATTATTTTTAGTTATTCAAATTTGTTGAAAGATTCAACTTTAAAACGATTGTTATAATAGCTCATTGTTGAGATTGAACCGTTTTGCGCCTCCATAACAGTCTCAAAATCCGGATCAAAGGTATCGAAAATAGCTTTAATTACGGAACTATGGGAAAGTATTAAGATGTGTTTTTTATCAGGATGCTTCTTTAAAATGCCCATAATTCCGTTTTTGAGCCTGTTCATAAAATCCTCATGTTTTTCAGCCAAACAGTAGGGATCCATAAGATGCAGCATGTCTATACGGATAGATTCGGATGCTTCTTTTCCTTCAGGTATGATGCCCAATTCAACAGCTTTTGCATCAGCCAACCGCCATGTACTAGGTCCATCCATGCCTTCAAAATACCCGAAGCCTATTTCTCGCAAATCAGATAACGGATTGATTGGAAGATTTTTTCTGGCGGACTCTAAGAATATTTTTGCAGTATCAAGCGCCCTAGTCAAATCACTTGAATACACCAAATCAAAGGGGATATCTTTAAACATTTGCCCGCTTGTTTTGGCTATCTGTATACCTTTTTCTGTTAATTGAGAATTAGACCATCCTTGTAAACGGCGAAACACATTAAACTGAGTCTGCCCATGCCTTAAAAAATATAGCATTTGTTTATTCATTTGCTTGCTCTTTCAAATATTTTTGATATATTTCGTCAATTTTCCCTTGGAGTTTTCGTTTAAGGTCTCCATACTTTTCCATGTCAAAGCGACAATTGGGGTCTTCAAGTTTTTCCAAAGGATAACGCCAAACCACAGTTTTTCTTAAATTCTCCTCTTCCCACTCATATCTTGGAAAAAGATGCGTATGTAGAACTTTGTGATCATTACCAAGTGTTGCATAATTGATACGTATTGGGCTATCCAAAGCTTCAAGCATGGCATCACCTAAAAGCGACATTTCCATTAAGTAATGTTGCCTCTCTTTGTACGGCATTGCGTTTAGCGATGCATAGGGAGTTTTCGAAAACAGAATACAGTATCCGGGGAAATATTGATAATATCCCAGTTCAACATAGCTATGCTCAAACTCATACAAAAATTCGGGTTTGTCATATTGAATATCCATCATTACTCACTTTCTTTATTCATTCATTATCGTATTAATAGATTTTAGCAAGAGTGTACACACTCCAAGTCTTTACATGGAAAGCAGAAATGTTTATATTGTCCGCAGTACTTGATGACTTTATTAGTAATTATAGACAGGATGGTTGGGATGGATATCAATATCGCCTTGAATGTTATATAATATTGCATTGGAGAATCTTATATGAAGTTTGAATTCCTGCATCATTAATTTGACTGGTTTATCATTCCAGGTAAACTCAATTTTTCCATCTTCGGTTTTTATTTTGAAGTTTTCAAAACCATATCCACGAATAGGCTCTTGCTGAGGATTCAGTAGCTCAGCTTCAACGATGCTATTTTCCCCTAGGTCTGCATTCAGGTACAGCTTTCCGGAATTTACTTGCATGGGAATAGAGGTAAATTCCGCTGTAATATTTTCCTGACTAGCGGTTATGCCTGCAAGCTTATGCTTGGGCATAGTTGCCAGACACAGACTTGTTTCGCGAAAGTTATAATGGTATCCGTTTCCACCCATGTAATAGAACCTCCACTGCTCTCCATCATCTACGGGAGGACAGGGGAAGCAGCAACCGCAATCGTATTCACCGGTAGGGTAATGTCCCTTACCTCGCGGTATTAGTGGCTGACCAGGAGCAATTCTTTCCCAATTAATGGTGTCGCCGGAAAATGCCAGTTCAATATCGACGCAGTCATTATGATCAAGAGATTCATCGCCCTCATGATAGATAGCAGGCAAACCAAAGAACTTACCTTCATCCTGGAAAAAAGGCATAGCATATATCTGGTCATCCCGCCCAACACCCTTAAAGACCTCTACAGGAGGCGTCCAGTTAATAAAGTCTGTGCTTTCACTTCTGGCAACTGTACGCAGCTCTCTAGTAAACATACGGGTCAAAAGCACATATTTGCCAAGTTCTTCTACCCAACGCACATAATTGTGTGTATCACCGGGCATAATGAACGCAATATCAGGGATGGGTTTTAATTCTGTAAAATTATATCCATCGGAAGAAAAAGCTGTACACAGCTTACGTGGGAAATGGTCATCTCTGGTAATAAGCTTGTATTTTTTTGCGGGATTGCTCTCATGAGAATCAAGGAAGACGCAGCTACCATGAGCATAGAGGCGAATGATATTGTTATTACTTGAACCTAACAGCTCAGTAATCCCAAGATTGGGACGCTCCCAATGGATTCCATCTTTGGACTCTGCATAGAGCAGCGCTGTGAGCCGTGGTCCGCGGGATTTATATCTAATGCCAGTTGCCCGCTCGGCAAGGGTGGTTAAGCTTGAGGTTTCATCATATACGATGCTGGTGTAGTAGCAACGATATAACTGATAGTTGGGGTCAAAGAAAACATTGGGATAGCCGTTATCATACCTTACTTCCCAGGGTAGATGGGGGTCAGAAAAGCAACCCTCTGTAAAGAGAGGTCCAGGATGCTTAGTAACTTTTCCCGGAATAATCTTTACATTCTTGGTTGCCCGGGTAAAAGCAGAATCAAAAAAGTGTTGTATTTTCATTCTTTCTCCTATTTGCTCCCCTGCATTTTATTAACACAGGGGAGCATAAAAAATATTGGTATTCGAGTCAGGAGTTAAGCCTGCTTACTGTATAGGTGGCAGCAGACATAATGTTTAGCTACAACCTCAACACTGCCAGGATCCTGTTCACGACAAATGGGCATGCATTCGGGACAACGGTTATGGAACGCACAGCCGCTGGGTTTGTTAATCGGGCTGGGTACGTCGCCCTCCAAAACAATACGTTCTTTCTTCGCCTCTAAACTAGGAATAGGAACGGCTGAAAGCAATGCTTTCGTATATGGATGCAGAGGATTCTCATAAAGCTCATCAGAATCAGCAGTTTCGACTATTTTGCCCAAATACATGACTGCAATTCGATTACTGATGTACTGAACGACACTTAGGTCATGAGCGATGAAAATATAAGTTAAATCCATCTTTTTCTGAATGTGCCGCATCAGGTTTAGAACCTGAGCCTGAATAGAAACGTCCAGTGCAGAAACAGGCTCATCGAAAATAACGAGCTTAGGATTGATGCACAAGGCACGAGCAATGGCTATTCTCTGTCTCTGACCACCTGAAAATTCATGAGGAAAGCGATCTAGGTACGCAGGGTCCAGATTAACGAGGCGCATCAGCTCTTCCATACGCTCTCTTCGCTCCTTCGGATCTTTCATTCCGTGAACTCGCATAGGCTCATCTAAGGCTTCATAAATCTTTTTTAGGGGGTTCAGAGAAGACATGGGATCCTGGAACACCATGGAAACTTGCTTACGCATATTAAAGGCGTCTTCTTTAGAAAACTTAGTTATGTCCTGAAGTTCCCCGTTCAGGTCGTAATATATGTTGCCCCCGGTTGCTTTAATCAGACCCATCAAAGTCTTGCCCAAAGTAGTTTTACCGCAGCCGGATTCACCTACAAGACCGAGTGTTTTTCCGCGCTCGACAACAATCGAGATATTATCAACAGCTTTGACGGAGCCTACCTTACGCTTAAAGAAACCGCCAAAAACCGGAAAGTGAGTCTGAAGATTCTCGACTTTAATCATGGGAAGTTTTTCTTTACTCATTGCCGTCAACTCCTTCTGTTCTGATGCAGCGGACCATGTGACCGCCTCCAATGTCGTTATAGGGCATCAAGCCCTTTTTACATGATTCGGTACAGAAATCACAACGGCCTGCAAATTCACAGCCTTCACCCAATTCGCTAGGATTGGGAGTCATGCCTCGAATAGTGTCAAGATCCTTTGTACGATCCATGCCCAATTGAGGGACAGAACGCAGAAGCGCAGCGGTATAAGGATGTGTGGGATTGTGAAAGATATCCTCTACGGAGCCATACTCCACAACACGACCCATGTACATAACCGCAACATCATCAGCCATTTCAGCAACTAAACCCATATTGTGCGTGATGAGGATAATGGATTTTCCGTACTCTACCTGCAGACTTTTCATCAGATCTATTATCTGAGCCTGAATGGTAACATCAAGTGCAGTTGTGGGTTCATCAGCTATGATAAGCTGAGGGTTGCAAATCATTGCAATTGCTATCATTACACGCTGCTTCATACCACCAGAGAACTCGTGTGGGTACTGGTCAAAACGGCGCTCCGGATCAGGAATACCCAGTTTCCCAAACATCTCCACAACTTTGGGTCGAGCTTCCTTTTTGCTCATTTTGAAATGTTCTATCAGATTTGCAGAAACTTGTGCGCCAACAGTATATACAGGGTTTAGGGAAGACATCGGATCCTGGAAAACCATGCCGATTTCTGCACCACGAATTGCGCGGAGCTCTTTACCATAGCGCTCCATAGAACTCAATTCGTAAGCCTTGCCATCTTTAAAATAGGTAGCTTTACCACTCACAATCTTGCCATTTCTAGGGAGCAGCTGCATAACACTATGAACAGTTACACTCTTTCCACAGCCGGATTCACCAACAATAGCCAATGTCTTACCACGATGAACTTCAAAAGAAACTCCTTTGGTAATTGTAATCTCTTTCTTATCAACCGTAAAACCGGCAGATAAATTCTCAACTTTTAATATGATATCTGTTTGCATGTTTTACCTCCTTACTGCTTCGGGTCGAAGGCGTCGCGCAAACCGTCGCCGAGGAAGTTGACTGCCAGTACAAACAAAGACAGAATAACGCCGGGGAAAAGCCATAACCACCAATAACTGGTAACAACATCAATGCTCTTAGCTGCATTCATAATGCTGCCCCAGGTAGGAATCTGTATCGGGATACCAACACCGATAAAGCTAAGACCGGCCTCATTCAAAATGTAGGTAGCAACATTGGTTGTTGCAGTGACCATCAGGGGGCTGAGTGTATTAGGCAGAATGTGATTAAAGATGATGCGCGCATCGGAAAACCCGAAAGATCTTGCGACTTCAACATAGGTTTCCTCACGCAAGGAAAGGAAAGAACTTCGAATCATTCGGTAGGGAGTCATCCAGCCGGTGATAGCATAGATGAAGATAAGAACGCCGACGCCTCGTCCGATAATTGCGGTGAGAACCAAAATCAATATCATGTTTGGGAAGGTCAGCATTATTTCAGAAAGACGGGTAAACAGAGAATCAATACGACCTCCAAAATAACCGGCCAGTGCACCCATAACCAGACCCAAAAGTGCACCGCTAAGAGAAGCTGCTACACCAATGTAAATGGAAGTACGCCCACCATACAGCACACGGGAGAAAACATCACGTCCGAGTTTGTCAGTACCCATAATGTGCTCTTTGCTGGGAGCCTGGAGAATTGCGCCGTAATCAATTTCCCGAGGGTCGAAATCAGTAATGATAGGAGCAGCAATACAAGCTAAAAGTATAATCAGAACCAGCACAAAACCCATAATCGCAAGGCGATTTGCAATAAGTTTTTCTATTTTTTTCTGGAGCGGGCTCTTCACTTTTGTTTTCATTTTATATAGTCCTCCTTCAACTTATTCAAAACGCACTCTGGGATCCAGCATGGCAGTCAACAAGTCAACCAGAAAACTTGCAAACAGGATGACCGCAGAAGTCATTAAGGTGGACATCATAACAACAGGATAGTCGCCAGTTGAAACACCACCTAGAATAACGGAGCCGATGCCGGGCCATGCAAACACGGACTCAATAACGACAGAACCGCCAATCAGCATAGGAAGACGGAAGACGATGATAACCAAGACAGGACCCATGGCATTACGGAAGACATGCTTAATATAGACTTTCCATTCTGCAATACCGGTGCTGCGGGCAGTTTTAACATAATCCTTGCTCATAACGTCAAGCATAGTATTTCTGGTGTAACGTACCAAAACTGCGGTCATCGAAAGTATCATGGTTACCAGAGGAAGTACAAGATTGGGAAGGCGGTCCCAGAAAGTTACCGCACCGTAGACCTCACGACCACCGGTGGGGAACCAACCAAGCTTAACAGCAAAAAGCTGAACTATGATTATTGCAACGAAGAACTGCGGCAAAGACACACCGACAACGCCTAGGAATCTACTGACATAATCAATGATACCATTCTGGCGAATTGCAGAAACAATACCAAGCGCTATGCCAAGTACACTGGATAGAATTAGGGCGCCAAGAGCAAGCTCGAAAGTTGCTGGTAGTTTAAGAGCAATAATTCTGGAGATGGAGGAACCATCAACAATGCTGTAACCGAAGTCACCTTTGAAGATATTACCTAACCAACGGAAGTAACGGATATAAGCGGGGTCATTCAGACCAAGGCTTTCGCGAAGCGCTTCAAGGTTGGCGGAATCCATTGACATGTCAGGAGAAACCATGTAGGAAATAGGATCAACCGGTGCTAATTCCAAGGCGAAAAAGACCAATGCGCTGATAAGGAGCATCATAGGAATCATAATCAGCATCCGTTTAATAAAATACTTAAACAAGGCATTTCCATCCTTTCTGTAAAAATCGCCGGGATAGATTTTTACTATCCCGGCACAGGAGGTGCGCTATCTTACAGACCAATTCGCAAAATTGTTCTGATAGTTGTAATATGGGTTACCAAATACAGTACCGCTAACATCAAGCTTATCGGTATTAATGTAGATGTAGTTGCCGAAGACGGCTATGGGCATCTTGTAGAGCAGCTCCTGCTCTAAAATCTGTAATTCTCTTAGCAGAGCATTGCGCTCAGCCTTATCGTCAGTTGCGCTCAGCTTAGCTACAAGAGCGTCAAAGTCATCAGCGGCGCCAAGTATCTTGGAGAAATTTGCGTTTGTGCTTAAGTATTCTCCATAGTACTCTTCATAAGCAAACGCAGACAGTGCTTTTAGGGAGAAATCGTAGTCACGGATGACGAACAGCTCCTCGCTGGAAGAACCTTGGAACTTAGCGACATCAACATTGACACCTACGGCTTCCCAGCTATAAGCGATAGCTTCCATCATGTTGGCAGAAGCTTGGTCGCCAGCGTAGTAACGCAGCTTAATAGGCTGTGAAAAGTCAAAGCCCGCCTCTTTAAGCAGAGCCGCAGCTGCATCGGGGTCATAGGAGTAAGTTTTGGCAGCGTAGTAGTCGCAATCGGTTGCAGGTAAACCCGTGTCGGTAACAGTGCCAAGACCTAGGAACAAGCCCTTAAGGATGTTTTCACGGTCGATAGCCATCAGCAAAGCTTCGCGGATACGAGGATCGGCGATTTTTTCATTCGCAACACCTTTTTCATCTGCAAGGTTGCAGACTAGGTAACGGTAGTAGTTGCTGTTAACTGGGAATTTGGTCATATGGGGCATTTTGTCAAGCTGGGTAATCTGCTCTGGGTTGCTTGTCTGTATGTAATCCAGAGTGCCGTTTTGAGCGGCTGAAATAACATCGCCAACAGCAGTTACTATTATTTTCTCTATGCTAGGCTTCTCGCCTTCATAACCCTCAAAAGGAACGTAAACAACATAGTTGCCGGGGTTGAACTCTTCCAGCTTGTACATACCGCTGCCAATGGGGTGCTGCCAGAAATCGTCATTATGCAGTTCAAGCAGGTTTGCATCCTCAAAGCAGTGTTTGGGCAGAATTGCAAACTGACCCAGAATGTTTAGGAAGCTGGAGCTGGTGCGGGTCAGCTTGAAGGTAACAGTATTGCCGTCAACAACAATGCCTGAAATGTCCTCAGCTGTACCAGCTTTGAACTCGTCAACGCCTTCTAGGCAGTTAAATGCGGTGGTGTATATTGCGTTTAGCAGCGTGCCTTTAAGGGCAGCCTCAACGCTCCATTTTACATCATCGCCGGTGATAGGCTCGTTGTCGTGCCAAAGCAGATTGTCTTTCAGAACAAGAGTGTAAGTAAGCTTGTCTTCAGAGATAGCGTAGCTTTCAGCCATATCGCACTCAACATCTCTCATGTCGGGAGTAGCGATGAACAGGCTGCGGAACATCAGAGTTTTGTACAGGTCGCCACGGTTTACCCATACAGGATCAATCTGAGTGCTGATGTTTTTGGAGGAGGTGCTCAGGTTCAGAACATTCTCGTATTTCTCAGCAGCCTGTGTGCCACAGACAGCAAAAGAGGCAACGACGAGAATCAGTGCAATGGTGGAAAGAATTTTCTTTTTCATACGCTTTTCCTTTCTTTTTTGTTTTTTGACTGGTTGCCGTGATAATTTTTTTCACGGCGTGCACTAGTTTGGAAAATAATTATTTGCATGATGCGAATTAATTATAGGTAATAATTTTCTTTATGTCAAGAGTTTTGCCAAAACTTATATATATTCTTTTATATAGGAAGGTTAAAAGCCCCAAGCAATTTTAAAAAGTAGACACAAAAGTTAAGAAATGCTATTATTATCAAAGAATCCGAATGGTTACACGGAACTATTTATACTATTTAGTGGTTTTAATTAGAGTGATTATTGGATTATTATTAACTTTTTTGGATGGTAAATTATGAATTATGCTTATGATGTACTTACTCAAATATCTAACTTAATCCCTCAGTTCAGCCAAGCTGAGGAAAAAATTGCTGCATTTGTTTGCACCGATCCTAGTCGGGTTGTGAAACTCTCTATATCTGATCTTGCTGATGAATGCGGAGTCAGTGTGTCTACGGTTTCTAGATTCTGCAGACGCCTATCTCTGGATGGCTATCAAGATTTCCGATTTGAGCTTGTGCGATCTCTAACCAACGCTACGGTTTCTAATAACTCTACAACAAAAGACATTTCCTTAGAGGATGAGGTTCCTGTAATGATCTCCAAAATGGGTTCCCTATATACACAGGCTATTAGTAAGACTATTTCCGGAATTGATACAGCCGCATTTTCTCGTGTTTGTGACATGATTGATGCCGCAACAGATGTACATTTTGTCGGTACAGGTAATATGCTCCCGGTAGCATTGTCTGCAAAACTACAGTTCATGGATGTTTCCACAAAGTTCCATTGCAATCTTGATGCCGCTTCCCAGGCGCTGTCCGCAGCTCTGATGGATGAAAATAGCCTTGTCATCATCTTTTCTTATTCCGGTGAGAATATTGCTTCAACGGAAATTGCTAGGTTTGCTAAAGCAAGTAAAGCCAAGGTGGTATCAATTACCCGATATTCCCAGTCAGAACTGGTCGATTATTCTGACGAAATCTTATTGTGCAGTGTAAGCCGAAGCGCACATCAATATAGCTCTCTCCCTCTGTGTGCAGGTTTGCAGTTTATTACCGATCTTTTGTATACGGAGTATTGCAGAAGACATCCCGAAGCAGCGACTGCCAATAAGCGCAAAACATTTGGTGTTGTTGTTGGGAAAAAATAACATTAGATAAGAACACAGTACTATATATGATACTCAAAAAGCTATACTACACAAAGGAAAAAGGGGAAACCCGTTGTTCCCCTTAGCGCTTTAAATGGCGAGAGCATGTGGGAATCGAACCCACCCAAGAAGCTTTTAACCCCTTACATCGGTTTTGAAGACCGAGGGACACACCAGCACCCATCTGCTCCCACATAAATAAATGATAGCTTAAAGGTTATTGCTTGTCAATCAATGAGCTTTCGCGCCTCACCATTCATTTTGGTTATGTTTTTATTATCCCAGTAATTTAGTATGCTAAGGGCGTATTTACGAGAAGTGTTAAGAGCATCTCTAAATTCCGCTAAAGTAACCTCTCCCTTTTTATTCTGTAAATCGCGAAACTTATTAAGTGCAATGTCTAAATTAGCTGATGAAAAGGCAATTTGCGAATCAGTATATGTTAAATAACCGCAATCCTTTAGGTAGTCTATTACACTAGTATAATCTATATTGCGCTCAAACTGCTTGTTGAGAGCATTTTTTTCAGGCGGAGCAAAGGGGGAAAGCTCAAAAAGGGATTTGATTTCATTTATAAGCTTTTGTTGTTTTTCAGTAAATACAATATCAAATTCCGGTTTTTGTACGCAGTCTTTTGTTATTCTAATATGGTTTTTAATAGTAAATAGTTTAACGAGCTCATTTTGAATTATAGGTTCTACACATTTAAACATCAAAGATTTATATTGTTCGATTGGGGGACCGAAGCTAAGAGTATTATCATTATGGTATTTGTTTAGTAAATCATTTGATTTTGCTAATAGAACAGCAAAAAAATCCCTGTGGATATATACTTTACTATCCAGCTGTATAATACGATTGTTTTTAAGCAATTGCGTTATAAGGTTTTCAGCCTTGTCGCTTTCCATTGAAAGCAGGCTTAATATTGATTCTATATCCATATAATACGGGCTGTACTCAAGTATAAGAGTTTCAAGCTTTTCCTCTTCATTTCCTTTGTGCAATATTTTAAGTTTTTTTGTTGTTTCTATGTTAGAAGGTCTATGTTTCATAGGTAAGGGGTTTAATATTATGCCCCCGCCAATAGTTTCAACCGGAGAATAGAAACGCAGAACGAATGAATCAGCGTGTTTTGCACAAATAGGTTCTTCAAAGCGCAATTGTGCATATGCACTTTCATCAGGATAAAGCTCGGTTTTTCCACCTAGTAATACTACTTTACATAGCATCTCACTTGTACCATGGAAAAAATGAACTCTGCTATTATGTTTTATTGTAAAAGGGCTATTAGATAAAACATGTAGATGTACATCTAGCATTAAGCTACTTTGCATGGTACCCGGGGTTGCAAGCGTTGAGCCGCGTTTAAGTTCTGAAGTCTTTACATTGCTCAAGTTTACTGCTACGCGTTGACCTGCATAAGCTCTTTCAACTGAGCTATCATGCACCTGCAAACTGCGTACCTTGGCAGAAAGGGCTTCAGGATATATTTCAACCTCATCGCCAACGCTAAGGATTCCTTCTATTAGTGTACCAGTAATAACTGTACCAAAGCCAGGCATTGAAAATGCTCTATCAATAGGTATTCTAAATATACTGCTTTCATTTCTTTCAGGTAAACTGTCTATAATTTCAAAAAGAGTATCTCTAAGTAAATCTATATTCTTATTATCTTTTGATGAAACAGGTATTATGGGAACATTTTCTAGAAAGCTGCCTTTGAGCACTTGAGATAAGTCCTCCTTCATAAACTCAAGCCACTCATCATCTACCATGTCTATTTTTGTTATAGCAACGCAGCCATGTTTTATATTGAGTATGGATAATATATTCAAATGTTCAAGCGTTTGGGGCATTACGCCTTCATCAGCAGCAACGACAAGGAGGGCAATGTCTATACCGCCAGCGCCCGCTAGCATATTGTGGACAAATTTTTCGTGTCCGGGTACATCTATTATGCCGGCTTTTTCACCGTTTGGCATACTTAGATATGTAAATCCAAGGTCTATTGTTATACCGCGTTTTTTTTCTTCCTTTAGCCTATCCGTATCTTTACCGGTAAGTGCCATTATAAGGCTTGTTTTTCCATGGTCTACATGACCTGCAGTGCCGATAATTACATGTTTACTCATTTATTTCACCACAGTTTTTAATGGCTTGCACAAGACAGGGGATATCTTCATCGAACACACAAAACATATCAAGCATTACAGAATTTTTATGTACACGTCCAATTACAGGTACTTCCTGCCGTCTGAGTAAATAAGCTAATTTGTCAGCAGATAGACTACAATGTGTAATATATATTGCGAAAGAGGGGATATGTTTCCCCGGAGCTGAACCACCGCCAACTAGAGCTTGGCTGGGCATCAATTCAGCGCTTATATTATCTATTTGGCTAATACTGTCAAGTGTTTTTTCGGCGCGTTCTTTAATGCACAACTTATCCTGAAGTAGCATTTTTCTAAGCGGAATGTTTGTATTTGCAACATCAATATCAAAATATAGAGAAAGCGTAGCTTCAAGCGCAGCAAGCGTAATCTTATCCATGCGTAGCGCACGCATTAGAGGGTGTTTTTTTAATTTAGAAATGTAAACCTCTTTACCAATTATTATTCCGGCTTGTGGACCGCCAAGCAACTTATCGCCCGAAAAACACACTACATCCGCGCCTTTATCTAGCCATTCTTTGGCAGAGGGCTCGTTTTTAAGTGCGGGATTATCAAAAGGAAAAAGTAATCCGGAACCTAAATCACATAAAAGTGGTAAATGATTCTCATGAGCGAGTTCAGCAAGTCTAGCTACGCCTACATCCTCTGTAAAGCCGACAATTTGATAGTTGCTTGTATGTACCTTTAGTATAGCTTTAGTATTTTCGGTTATTGCGTTTTTATAGTCAGAATAGCGGGTTTTGTTTGTAGTTCCAACTTCTTTTAGGTAACAACCGCTTTGTTTCATAATGTCCGGCACACGAAATGAACCGCCTATTTCAACTAGCTCACCGCGGGATACTATCACCTCACCATCTTTTTCTAGAGCAGAAAGCATAAGTAGAACTGCTGCTGCGTTGTTATTTACAAATAGCGCTGCTTCACAACCGGTGAGCGATATAAGCTGTTGCTCGATATAAGCATGTCTGTCGCCTCTTTCTCCGGTAGCAAGGTCGTATTCTATATTTGCATAATTATAAGCTGCAATATAAGCTGCTTTTGCAGCTTTTTCAGATAATACGGACCTTCCTAGGTTTGTATGCAGTACAGTGCCACTGCAATTTATTACTTTTTTTATGCCTGCTGAATTTTTTTTAAACAACATTTTTTCGGCTATATTGATTATTTCATTTGCGCTGCATTTTTCAATATTATCGCTAATAATTTTATTTCGCACAAAATCTGTTGCCTGTCTAAATGCATATAAAACGGCTTTATAGGAGTACTCATCTATTAGCTTTGCTGCTTCATCGCACTGTAACAAAACATCCATTGCCGGCAATTGTCTTAAAAGTTCTTTGCGGTACTGCATATCATTCTCCTTAATATAAGCTTAGTTTTATTATAACATTCAATTTAATATCTTAAAAGCCAAGTTGTGATTAATTTTCTTCAATATATTTTTTGTGATTTTCCTCTGCTTTAAGCCATACGGAATATTTTTTCTCAACCTCTTCTTTAGCTTCTTCATGTTGCTTTATTATTTCTATAGCCTTGTCTTTATTGTTATACAAGGTTGTATCAGATAGCAATTGTTCAAGCCTTTTTAATTTTTCTTCTGCAGCAGCAACATCTTTCTCTGAATTTTTAACCAGCAACTTTAGCTCTTTTATTTTACGCTCTTCATCCCTTGAGCGTTTTCTGTTTTTAGCAAGTTGAGTTTTAGTAATTCCGGGTTCATAGTCCTCTCCATGCAGTTTTTGTTTTTCCTGTTCGAACAAAAAATCGTCGTAATTACCTTCATACACATTTATTTTGCCATTTTCAAGATGCAATATCTTATCCGCTATACGGTTAGTGAAAAACCTATCATGGGAAACAGCAAGTATTGTACCGTTATAGTTTTCAAGCGCTATTTCAAGCACCTCTCTGCTATCAGAGTCAAGGTGGTTTGTTGGTTCATCCATCACAAGCAAATTGCAACCGCTTAACATAAGCTTAGTTAGTGCGACGCGAGCTTTCTCGCCACCTGAAAGCTGAGATATTTGCTTATTTACATCATCACCCACAAATCTAAACTGTGCGAGTATATTTCTTATCTTAGTATGGCTTTCAAGGGGGTAGGCATCATAAACCTCTCTTAATACTGTTTTATCTTTGTTTAGCTCGTCAATTTTTTGAGAATAATAACCTACTTGTGCGTTTGTTCCAAACTTAATATTACCGTTATCTGGACTTTGTAAACCCAGTATACATTCAATTAGAGTTGTTTTTCCGGTGCCGTTTGCGCCTATTATTACCGCGTTTTCACCGGCTGAAAGCATGAAGCTTACATCTTGAAACAACACGCGCTCGCCAAAGGATTTCTTAAGACTGCTTACCATAAGTGCGTCATCGCCTATTCTTTTTTCTGCAATGAAACTGAAAGAAATAGCCTTTTCTTCAGAAGGTCTATCAAGCAATTCCATCTTTTCAAGTTTTTTCTCTCTGCTTTCAGCTGCCTTTATTGACTTTTCTCTGTTAAAAGACCTGAAGCGCTCTATAATAGCGGTCTGCCGTTTGATTTCATCTTGCTGTTTAGAGAAAGCTCGCATTCTGGTTTCAAAGCGCTCAGCACGCTGTTTTATATAGGAGGTATAGTTGCCGCTGTAGTATTCACTGACACCAAACAGAAGTTCAATTATATCAGTACATATCTTGTCTAGAAAAAACCTGTCGTGCGAAACAACTATAACAGCGCCATTATATTCCTCAAGATAGCTTTCAAGCCAAGTTAGCGCATCTATATCAAGGTGGTTAGTGGGCTCATCAAGGAGCATAACATCAGGCTTTAACAAAAGTAACCTTGCCAGATTTAACCTTGTAAGTTCGCCACCGCTAAGGCTTGAAGCAAGTCTATTTTCATCTCCATCTATAAACCCCAGTCCATTTAGTACCCCGTTTATATGAGAGCGGAATGTATATCCGCCTTGAATTTCATACTTATGCAGAGTATTAGAGTACTCATTACCAAGGCTTGTAAGCTCCTCTGCAGAGGCTTGTGACATACGCTCCTCAAGCTGTTTTAGCTTAATCTCCATATCAGTGAGTGGCTTAAATATAGAAAACAAGGCATCCATAACCGTTTCAGTGGGTTCAGGTGTCCAAGCTTGTTCAAGATATGCAATGCTTATTTCTTTAGAAATAGTTATACTGCCATTATCCGGTTGCAGATTTGAAGAAAGTATTTTTATAAGCGTACTTTTGCCGGAGCCGTTCACCCCGACCAAGCCGATTTTTTGACCTGCACTTAAGCTAAAGCTTACATCATTTAATACATTTTTATCACCAAAAGCTTTGGAGACATTCTGTACATTTATATAAAGCATAATTTCCCTTTATAGAAAAAAACTGACGCATACAGCGCCAGTAAAAAGGTACAGTAAAGACTATAGAAACAACATTACAATGGAAAGCGTTATGAACACTCCCGCAGATATTTTTGTTGCGGTTGCAAGCTTGCCTTCCCTTGTTTTTTCCTTGTTTTTGCCCAAATAACTGTTAGTAGCGCCGCCAAAAAAGACTGACTGCTCGGTATCTCCTTTTTGAAGAAGAACAGATATTATTAGGAAAACGGATGATACCATCATAAGGATTGTCATTACTAACTTAATTCCAGACATTAAAACTACCTCTCTTTCAAAGAACACACATATCCTATCATAGCGCTAAATAAAGTGCAAGCCTAAATGTGCATAATTTTATATAGGGTTGCTATAGTGAGCTTATCTTTACTGTAATAGTAAAAAATGGTAATATACCCTGCAGGAGGTATTTCTTTGCAATTAGCTGATATGAGTACTATTGATTGTTCACCCTACAATGTTCATAATATAAACACTGCAATAGATGTTGTAGTAACTGCAACGAGCATTATACTTGCTTGCAGCGGAGAAACATACCGTGCGGAGGATACTGCGCTTAGGATAGGAAAGGCTTTTGGCATTGAAAAGACTGAAATCCTCGCCTTTCCCACTGGTTTTATGGTTTCATTTATTTTGGAGGATGGCAGAATAATCACTCGAAGCATAAGGGTTTCGGAACGCTCGCTTCGGCTTAGCAGGATAAACGAGGTAAACAGTATTTCTAGGGCAATAGTTGATAACAAGCTTACAGCTAATCAGGCGCTTGAAATGCTCAAGGAGCTTCAATCAAGGCAAGATGAAAAGCCTCTAATAAGTTGTCTGTCCTGTGCTTTATGCGCCTCTGCCTTTGCGGTAATGTTTGGAGGTGGGGTGAAGGAGTTTCTAATTAGCTTCATTGCGGGTTTTTCTATGCAAACTTTTATTTGCTTTTTGCACTATATGCATACGCCCTCTCTGATTATATCTATTTTTTCTCCTGCTGTTTCTGCAACAGTCGCTCTGACACTTATTAGAATTTTCGGTGGAGATCAGGTATCTATTATTGCAGGTGCCATTATGCCCTTGCTTCCCGGGGTTGCAATGACAAATGCAATGAGAGATACTATGCGGGGTGACCTTGTTTCAGGTATTGCCAGAGGTGCGGAGGCTTTTTTTAATGCAGTGCTAATTGCAATAGGCGTAAGCATTGTGCTCGCTATTTTCTGATATTATGTTGATAGAGTTATTAGCCTGTATATTAGGAACCGTATCCTTAGCTACACTGCTAGGTCAGCCGAGGAACACATTACATTTTAGCGCAGCAATAGGCCTTTGTGGTTATATTGTATTTAAGGCACTGAATCAAAGCTTTTTCGCCTACTTTGCATGTGGGTTGGTTATAGGTGTACTATGTGAAATCGTTGCAAGAATAACAAAATCTGTAGCGACTATTTACTTTGCCAGTGGCATAATACCTATGGTTCCGGGGCTTACCCTGTATAAGTCTGCTGAGTATCTTGTACAAAAGGACTACACTTCCGCTGTATATACTCTTATAGAAGCTTTCGGCGGAATAGGGGCTATTGCACTTGCGCTTACTATTTCATCATTAATATTTTTGCGAATACGCAGGAATTAAAAGAAAGGAATTTTATGAATATACTTATTACCAATGACGATGGATACAACTCAACCGGTCTTAGAGTTTTGGCTGAAACCTGCTTAGAAGCGGGGCACAGTGTGCTTGTTGTTGCGCCCAGCGTGCAACAGAGTGCTACCAGCCACAGCATGGTTATTGAAAAACCGCTTATAGCAAAGCCTTTTTCATATAGGAATATTAAAGGCTACGCGGTGAACGGTTTTCCGGCGGATTGCGTACGCGTTGCACCTTACCTTACCGACAAAACCATTGACTTTTGTATTGCTGGTATTAATAACGGTTTTAATGTTGGAGCTGCAGTTTATTACAGTGGTACAGATGGTGCTGCAAGGGAAGCTTCAATGAACTATATACCGTCTATGGCTCTTTCCATGGGAACATCTGCAACTGAAGATATGCTACGTGGTTTTTCTAAATTAGCCATAGATAAAATTGGCTATTTTCGCGATAATCCTATGCCAAGGATGTGTTTTCTTAACGTAAACTCACCCGCTATGTTGCCTGAACAAACAAAGGGAGAACGTATGGCAACTGTAAGCAAAGGCTTTTTTAAAGACGGTTATATATGCCGCACTAGCCCTCTTAACGAGCCTTATCTTTGGCCGGATTGTAAAGGTACTTATGAAGCTTCAGAACCCGGAAGTGATGTATATTATCTTGAAAGAGGCTATATTACTTATACATTTATCGGTGGATTTATTGACCATAATTCTGAACTACGAGGGTTTATATAACATTATTTAAGGAAAAGTAGATGTCAACAAATATTATTGATGATTTAAAGAAAACAAATAAGCGTTTAAGCAAAAGTCATAATAAAATAGCGCACTTTATACAAGAAGAGTATGATAAAGCCGCTTTTATGACCGCTTCAAAGCTTTCTAAGGTTGTAGGAGTTAGTGAAAGTACAGTTGTTCGTTTTGCCACCACACTAGGTTATGAAGGTTACCCTCAGATGCAGCGTGCCTTACAGGAGATAATGCGCCATAGGCTTACAAGCGCTCAGCGTTTTAATATGACAGCTCATCTATCATCGGAAGATATAGTTTCCTCCGTACTGTCATCTGATATTAAAAACATACAAGACGCTATGGAGCATGTTGATTCTATGACTTTTGATAAAGTGGTTGAAGCTATTTCGCATTCAAAAACCAAGTATGTTTTAGGTCTGCGCTCCGCGGCACCTTTGGCTGATTTTTTAGCACATTATCTATACTATATTTTTGATGATGTTGAGGTTGTTATGGCAAGAAGCCGTGCTATATATGAGAGCATGGCTAGGATAGATAAAGACGACTGTCTGATTGCTATAAGTTTTCCCAGATATTCTACAAGGACGCTTGAATCCATGCGTCTTGCTAAAAAGCGTGGGTCAACAGTTATAGGCATAACTGACGGCATATTAAGTCCCCTGCATGATGTAAGCGACCTTTGCCTTGACGCATCAACGCGAATATCTTCATTTGTAGATTCTATGGCAGCACCTATGGCATTAGTTAACGCCCTGCTCACAGCGCTTGGTAAACATAACGAAGAATCGCTAAGAAAAAACCTTCACGAACTTGAAGCGCTTTGGCAGGAAAACCGGGAATATACTGATAATGTCTAATACTATTGCTATTGTTGGCGGCGGCGCTAGCGGATTGATTGCAGCATATTCCGCAATTAAGACAGGAGCTAAAGTTATACTGTTTGAAAAAAACGAAAAGCTCGGCAAAAAACTCTATATAACAGGCAAGGGTAGGTGTAATATTACAAACGATTGCGATATAAACACTTTTCTTGAAAATGTTCCAAGAAATGCCAAGTTTTTATATTCAGCGCTAAACTATTTAAGCCCGTCAGCTCTTCGTAATCTGCTCGAAAAACTTAATTGCCATACAAAACTTGAAAGAGGTAGGAGAGTATACCCTATATCTGATAAATCTTCAGATGTAACTCGCGCATTTGAAAGGGCTATTGAGAGTGCTGAAATAAGGCTTAACTCAAGAGTTAACGAATTATACATAGTAAACAATAATGTCAAAGGACTAAGGCTTGCAGATGGAGAATATTTACCTTGTAAGGCTATTGTGGTAGCAACCGGCGGCTTAAGTTACCCCGTGACAGGTTCAACGGGAGATGGATATATGTTTGCTAAACAGGCAGGGCTTGAAGTTACCTCTACTAGTCCGGCGCTAGTTCCAATAAATCTATCTGATGATTGGGTAAAGGAACTTAGTGGTTTGACACTAAAAAATGTTTTACTAACCGCTTCCATTGATGGCAAAGAGGTATATTCAAAGCAGGGTGAGCTTCTATTCACACATTTTGGCATATCAGGTCCTATAGCAATCTCATTGAGCAGCCATATTACGGGCGTTGAAGCTGCTAAAATTGATATTAATCTTGATATGAAACCTGCGCTTGATACGCAAACTTTAATGAACAGGCTAAAGAAAGAATGTGAAGAAAGCGGCTCTACTCAGCTTAATACACTTATGCGAAGCTATGTACCTAAAAACATGGTGGATATTGTACTAGATATATCAGGTTTGAATGCAAAAACCAAGCTAGCGCACCTTGGTATCAAGGATAGGTTAAGTATAGTAAATGCCTTGAAAAATATACCTCTGCATTTTGAAGATTTACGCCCTTTTAATGAAGCTGTAATTACAAGGGGTGGAATATCTGTGGATGAAATAGACCCTAGTACTATGAAGGCGAAAACAATAAGCGGTTTGTATTTTGCTGGAGAAGTGCTTGATGTAGATGCCTATACAGGCGGATATAACCTTCAAATAGCTTTTTCTACCGGCGCTCTTGCGGGTAAATCTGCAGCAGAGTTTGTAAGGGGAAAGGAATAAAAATTGCAATATATAATAATGGATTTGGAATGGAATCAACCTATCAGCTTTTACTCATCAACATTTAAGCGCGTGGGAGATGCGTTTCAGTTTGAACTAATACAGATAGGTGCAGTTAAGCTAGATTCCGAAAGAAGGTTGATAGCATCCTTCAGCCAAGATATTAAACCAAGCCAATATAAAAAAATCCACCCTAGGATTAGGCGCATAACTGGTATTACGCAAGAAGATATAGACTATGCCCCACAATTTGAGCAAGCTATGGAAAGGTTTATAAAATGGTGTGGCGAAGAACATATGCTCTTTAGCTGGGGTGGGGACGATATATCTATTTTGACTCAAAACCTTCGCTTTTTTGGGATGGATACAGAGCTTGAGATATATGATTTGCAGCAATTGTTTGGACATATGAAAGGGAAAACCAAAAACAGATTCGGTCTTCGCAATGCCCTTGAAATAATAGGCATAAATCAATCTAATGAACACCCTTTTCATAGGGCGGTTGATGATGCGTATTATGCAGCGCTTATATTTCAGCGGCTTCCTAAAGATGCAAAGCTTGATATGTTTAGGACTAATGCGAGAAAACTCAATTGCAGGGTAAATAAAACTACTAGAGCAAAATCTTCAATGATTTCTGTTAAGAGTTTAAAGAGCGCTCTTCGCAGCAAAGAAGCCCTGTTCCCTGATTGCCCTGTATGTGGTAGAAAAACTTCAATAAGTGAAGGCTATTTGCCCTGTGGAGATTCCAGCAATTATATTGGATTGTCTGACTGTGAAAAGCATGGTTTGATATTTAATAGGCTACATTTTATAAAACGCGGTTCTGGTTATATTGTGCGCAAAAAATCAGAATTATCTGAGGAGCAGCATCCGGCATATGTGCGCACAAAACATTTACAGTGGACTGAAAAATTAGCAAATTTCGAAAGGAAAGTTAAGATATGAAAATTACTTTGAATGGTAATTTTAAAGAGTACGAATATAAAACCACAGTTGAACAGATTATTTCAGACTTGGCTCCGGATATGCTTGACAAAACGATGGGAGTGCGTATAGGGGGTAGGGTAAAGGAGCTTTCCGATTTTATTAAAGATGATGCTGAGTTACATTTGCTTACCTATTCGGACGAAGAGGGCAGGAGGATATACGAACGTTCTTTGCGTTTTGTTATGTTGATTGCCGCAAAAAGAGCGTTTCCTCATGCTAAAGTTAGGATAGAGCATTCCGTAGGTGAGGGCATATATACAGTGTTTGAGGATATGCGTATATATCCTGCGGATATAATGCTTCTTGAAGGGGCTATGCATGATGTTGTAAAAGAGGATTTGAGTTTTAACAAAAGGCGTATTTCAAAAGAAGAGGCTGTGAAGTATTTTGTTGAAAATGGCGACCCCGAAAAAGCTCGTCTGCTGGCTTACCGACCTTATAAACATTTTAATCTATATGAATGCGGTGGCGTATCGGAGTATTTTTATGGAGCTATGCTGCCTTCCACAGGAAAGGTTCCGATATTTGCTCTAAGGCATCATTCCCCAGGTTTTGTACTACTTCTACCTTCAAGCAAGGATTTTACAGTACCATCTAAGTTTATAAATCTACCAAAACAAATGGCAACCTTTGCGCAGAGCAACTATTGGTGCAGGGTGCTTGATTGCTCGGATGTGGCGGATTTGAATGACCTCATAAAGCAAAATAAGCTTAATGATTTTATCAGAGTTAATGAGGCGCTTCATGACAAATCTATATCCGATATTGCTTCAGACATATTAAACCGAGGCGCAAGAGCTGTATTCATCGCTGGTCCTTCCTCAAGTGGAAAAACTACTTTTGCCAACCGTCTTTGTATACATCTAAGGGTAAACGGTTTAAGACCGGTGCTTATATCACTTGATGATTTTTACCGCAACAGATGGGAACTTCCACTTGAAAATGATGGCGAGCCCGATCTTGAAGCCATAGATGCGCTAGATGTGCCGCTTATTAAAAAATGCATTACTTCTCTGCTTGAGGGAAAAGAAACCTATATGCCAAGATTTGACTTCACCACGCAAACGCAGAATACTATTGCATATAAGCTTAAAATTGCTTATAATCAGCCGCTTGTAATAGAAGGAATACACGCGCTAAATCCAAGAATGCATGGTGCATTCGACAAAAAGCTTATTTTTAAGATATACATAAGCGAACTTACCTGCATCAATTTAGATTCACATAATCGCATACGCACAACTGATGCAAGGCTTTTAAGGCGCATAGTTAGGGACAATCTTTTTAGAAATACTCCTCCAGCTAAAACTCTTTCCATGTGGGACAAAGTACGAAGGGGAGAGGAAAAGTGGGTATTCCCTTATCAGGAGCAGGCCGATATCATGTTTAATTCAGCGCTTCACTATGAATTGCCTGTGCTTAAACGCTTTTCTTATGATATGCTAAGACAGATTCCAAAGGATAACCCCGATTATTTAAAGGTGAATAGAATAATTAAAATACTGCATTATATGCTACCAGCTCCGGAAGAAGCTTTAAGCGATATTCCACCGCTTTCTATACTGCGCGAGTTTATAGGGGGCAACACATTATATATGAAAAACAAATAAGTATGAAAAAAGTACTTTTTGTTCGCAATGCCTTTCTTGACTCTGCACCCTTTAGGTTTATTGAGCAGCAATTTGTAAAGGAGGCAAATTTTCTAGGCATAGATGTAGTACTAAAAAATAATGCGGACTTTATACTTCCTTCATTTTTTAAAAATCTACCTAAAGTATGCGTATTCTGGGATAAGGATGTAAATTTAGCGGTAGAACTTGTGAATTCCGGAGTACATGTTATTAATTCACCTGATGCGATAATGCTTTGCGATGATAAAACAAAAACTTTTTTAAAGCTGCATGGCAAAGTACCTCAACCTGATACGCTTATATGCCCTAAGAGCTTTGCAAATGTGGGTTATAGCAAAACGGATTTCATGTATAAGGCAATAGAGTTTTTGGGGCTTCCATTCGTACTTAAAGAAGGTTTTGGTTCTTATGGCGAGCAGGTATATCTTATTAATAGTGTAGAAGAAGCTGAAGAGTTGGTTAGGAACAATGCTGATAAACCATTGCTTTTTCAGCGCTTTGTTAAAGAAAGCGCGGGTAGAGATTTAAGGGTATATGTTGTTGGTGGAAAGGTAGTTGCAGCTATGGAGCGGAAAAATATATCCGGAGACTTTAGGTCTAACAAAAAGGGCGAGAGTAGGTCGTTTAATTATAATATTACCAGTGAGCAAGAAGAAATTGCAATCAAAGCTTGCGATATCCTAGGTGTTGATTTTGCGGGAGTGGATGTATTATTTTCATCTCAAGGGCCTTTAATATGTGAGGTTAATTCAAACGCTCATTTTGGACGCCTTATTGAAACAACCGGCAAAAATCCTGCAAAACACATAGCTGAACTGGTGCTAAATAGATTATGAAAGCTTGGCTTGTTTACGAAAAAAACAATATTAAACGCAACTATCGCTTTATTGCACACTGGATAAAGCTTGGTAAATTATCGGGCGTTGAATTTAAGCTTGTGCTTAAAGAACAACTTATATATGGAGTGCAAAATGATGATTTATTTCTTAAAGTAAATGGTGTTGATTTAAGACCTGATTTTGCCGTTATGCGTCTTAACGCTCCACTATTATCTGAATTTTTAGAAAAAATGGGTATACCTGTGTTCAATAACGCTCGTGTCGCTAGAATATGTAACGACAAGCGTTTGACCCATATGGAGCTAAAAGGCGTTGTTCCTATGATGGATACTGCTTTTGTGGATAGTTTTAGCAAAAAGGCTCCCTTCCCTTATCCCGTAGTTGTAAAAGCATCAAACAGCTGCGGTGGTAGAAAGGTATTCTTATGTAATAATGAAATAGAATATATTTCATCGCTTAATGAGTGTTATCCTGATACTGCAGTTGTGCAACCCTTGTCGGATACAGTTGGAAAAGATGTAAGGGTGTATATTATAGGTAATAAAATATTAAAATCCATGATGCGTTATAGTACAGATGGAGATTTCAGGAGCAATATAGGGCAGGGAGGCAGTGCTATGCCTTATGATTTGGATAGTGAAACAAAAAAACATGTCATGAAAATCCTATCACGCTTTGATTTTGACTTTGTTGGAGTTGACTTTATATGTCACAAGGGTCGTTTGCTTTTTAATGAGATTGAAGATGCTGTGGGTACGCGTATGCTTTATGCTCATACAAATATAGACCCTGTAAAGTGTTATCTGGAGCATATAATAAAGAGTCTCTGAAAGATATTACAAAAAGATTGCGTTTAGTTGAATTTATCATTCGTTTTGTATATAATCTACACGAGGAGGGGAAAGCATGGAAATCAATTTACATGGAATGAATGTATTCCAAGCAAGGATTGCCGTGCATTCTGCCTTCAACAGAGTTACTAGTGCCGATTACCGCCTGCGTGTTGTACATGGTTTTCGTGGCGGAACGGCAATTAAAGATATGGTGCTTGAGGAGTTTTCTAATCACCCACTTGTAATTAGGATTGAACCCAGTTTAAACCCCGGAGAAACTATTTTCGTACTAAGAGAATATATATAAGGAGAATTAGATGTCGGCTGAACCCAAAAAAACAAAGCTGAATAAACAAACGCCAAGCCGTAGGATATTGTTTACGATTATTGTGGCTGTTTTGTTGGTCGCTTTTATAGTTCTAGGTCCCAAAGAACCAATTATAAAGGCTCTCAATATCGATTCTGACGGCAAGATTGTCTCTGATTATGAAGGACTTCTTATTAGCGAGGTTATGACTGACAACACCTCTGCACTGCCGGACGAAAAAGGAAACTTTAGTGACTGGGCAGAAATTTGGAACAGTACAGATAGACAGATAAATCTTGAGGGGCTTACACTATCTGATAGATCTGACAGAGCAAAATTTGTATTTCCTAAGAAAATACTGAATCCTGATGATAGGATAATAGTGTACTTGGATGGCACAAATCAAAATGATGAAGACAAGCCTTTTCATGCCAAGTTTAAGCTAAGCTCAATAGGTGAATCCTTATTTATGTTCGATACATCAGGTTTTGTAATATCCTCAGTTGATATACCTACGCTTAACGCTAATGAAACTTACTACCTAAATGAGGTGGGCGAATATGTAAAGGGAGAGAATATATATTCTCCCGGTTTTGAAAACACCAAAGAAGGCCATGAAGCCTATATGAATAACTTCCGTATAGATACGGGTACACTTGTCATAAACGAAATAATGGCTGCGCCCCGCACCGGACTTAGGGATGAGGATGGCGAACTACAGGATTGGATTGAGCTTAAAAACTGCGGCGATAAAACAATTATGCTTGATAATTTTGCCATATCCGATAACCCTGAAAGGCTAATAAAATGGGTGTTTCCGGAAGGTGCAGTTATTCCTCCCGGTGGGTATTATCTAGTGTTCTGCTCGGGCAAAAACCGAAGCAACCCCGGTGGTTATCCACACACAAACTTCTCCATAAAAGCGGGGGGAGAAACTATCACACTGTCAACAAGACAAGGCAATCTTATAGATAGAATAGCTTTTGATAATCTACCTGCTGATGCAAGCTTTGGCAGGGTGGAAGATGGAGAAGGCTGGCGGGTTTTCACTCTTGCTACTCCAGGCGCACCAAACACTGCAGATGGAGCTAAAATCGCTGATAGATATTTGCGCTCCCTTAACCCAAGCGGCATTTATATCAGCGAAGCTATGAGCAGTAACACCAGTACATCTTTAGGCGAAGGTTTACCTTTATCCGATTGGGCGGAAATATACAACAGCACCGATAAAGCTGTTGATATTTCGGCATGGGGTTTGAGCGACAATATCAACTGGCCGCTTAAGTGGCGTTTTCCTCCTGGCAGCACTATAATGCCTGGTGAATACAAGGTTGTTATAATGGATAAAAGCAAGGATCCTGGCTCAAACGCTGCAACACTCAGAGCTTCATATGCGCTAAAACGAAGAGGCGGAGAGACTGTTACACTATCTGATAGCAGTGGAAATGTAATTGATAAGCTCTATCTGCCCGCAATACCTACAGATTATTCATACGGAAGAAACTTAAAAAACGAGGGTTTTTTTTATTTTGACGCAGCAACTCCCGGTTATGAAAACACCACAGGATTTCCCGGCTTTTCCGAAAAACCGGTTTTTTCTGCAGAGGGCGGGCTTTATAAGGAGAATATCTATGTTGCTATAAGCACAGCGGATGGTTCTTCCATACGCTATACTTTAGACGGTTCCGTACCCACTCTTGAAAACAGTATGTTATATATAGAACCTATGTTGATTAGCGATACAACCGTGCTACGGGCACGCTCATTTGCGCCGGGATTGCAGCCATCAACTGTAGTTACAGCAAACTATGTTATGAAGACATACTATACTATGCCTGTTGTCTGTTTAACCACAGATCCTGATAATTTGTGGAACCCTGAAACCGGCATGTATGCAGCAGGGGAAGGGGTAGACCTTGAAAGCTATAAATATATTCCCTTTAAAAACCCAACTCCCACATATCGTCTACATGGCAAGAAGTTTAGACCCGGTTATGGGGAAATGTTTGATTCGGACAGTGGTAAGGTTTATTTCAGCCAAGATATTGAATTTGGATTAATAGGACAGTATTCTCTGGATATGCCTCAGAAATCATTTAAACTTAAAGCTAAAGCTTCTATTGGAGAAAGATATTTCCACGCAAAACTTTTTGATGAAAGACCCTTTGAAAGATATAAGTCATTAGTGCTTCGTGTATCCGGTAACGATTGTGTTTGGACACGTATGGTCGATGGAGTTCATAGCAGACTAATTGAACAGCTTAAAGACACCACCGTAATACACCAGGCATGGAAACCGATTATTGTTTACTTAAATGGCAATTATTGGGGACATTATAACCTGCGCGAGAGGGTTAGTCGTTATTTTGTTGCTCAGCATGAGGGTATTCCGCTTGAGGATGCAGACAATATGACCATGATTGAAGGTAGCTCAAAAGCCTATTATGGCAGCAACCGAGATTTTATCGAAATGGTTAAAAAAATTAAAGCTAGTTCACCTGCCACTAACCCTGAAGATATGCAGTATATTTTAGATAATATAGATGTTGATAATCTGTTTGACTACATAATATTTCAGATGTTTTTTGCCAACACCGACTCGGGTAATATTAGATGTTACAGAGTACCCGGTGGTAAATGGCGTTGGATAATATTTGATATGGATTATGGTCTGTTTAGAGCTGCCAATAATGGCGTCAGAAATATGATGAACCCAAAAGGTCATGGCGCAAATGATGATGTTGATAATACTATATGGTTAAAAACACTTGAAAATAAAGAAATGCTGGATAAGTTCTTAACCCGCTTTGGTGAAATTTTTAGATTCTTTACAACAGAGAGAATGCTAGACCAAGTTGATGAATGCTATAATATTCTATTACCTGAGATGAATATGCATTTTGAAAGATGGGCATCGTATAATCTTAAAAACATATCAATGGAACAGCCGAAAACAGTAGATGGCTGTATGCGTTATTGGAACAGTAGGGTTGACAGGCTTCGTAATGTTGTCAGAAAAAGGCCTAGGCATTGCTACGTGCAGGTTAAGGAATGGTTTTCTTTAACTGATGAACAGATGCTGCACTACTTTGGACCTAAGCCTGAATTTCCTCCAGAAGCTATACTGGATAAAAATGATAATATTTAAAATAATTGCCTCATTAGACATTATTGGCTGGATCTATTATACCCATATGATATGCTTCTAGTAAACGGTACAAGTCGTTAAGTTTTTCATTAAGCTCAATACCGTCATTTGTATCTCTTACAGTCTGCCTTAATTTATAGGGTATAAACTCCTCTTGCGTGGAGCTAATGTCGGTGTTGTTTTCAACAGCATTTTCAACACCCTCAAATGGGTGATGCGCCACAATACGCAGCCCATGTGAGTTTGAAATAAGCGTATAGCCGGCTATGCCTGTTCTCTTGTGGTATGCTTTACAGAAACCACCATCTATTACTAAAATTCTACCCCCAGCACGCACGGGAGATTCACCTATTAACACAGGAGTATGCCCATTAATTATATGCCCCTCTTTTGGGTCGAGGTTAAAGCTTTCAAGAAGCATTTCACAACCTTCAACGGTTTTATTGAAAGTGTAATATGGATCTCTTGGCTCAGAGAAAGCTGCTCTGTCAGCTATCATAAGGTGTGCAAAGGTGGCCATTTTTCTACCGCACAAGGGTGAAAAATCTCCACACCATAGGAACCACATAAAATCGCCGTCCATCTCACTCTTTGTTTGATAAGCAGTGCGAGCTTTAGCATCGCAATAGTCAAGGAAGCTTTGCCCTGAATAAGTATCACCATCAAAGGATACTTCAAGTAGCTCGCCATCCTTAGTTAAAGGCACACATCCGTGAAGCAAGAGGTTGCCGTTTTGTATCATGTAGACAGCGCCGCGTTTGTAGAAAAATTGCATATGCTTGTGGAGCCTCTCGCTTTTGGCGAAGTCTTCTTTAAGAGCCTCCATTACATATAATTCTTCATCAGTTAGTGCATAAAAATCATCGCCAAGGAGCGTAGGGAATTGCTGGTGTATCAAAGGCCAAGTATTGCCATCATAGCTTACTGTGCGCTTCTTCGTATCAATTAGGTGTAGTTTGAGTCTTTCATCGAGTTTATATTCTGGATGTCTTTTAATAAGCTGTCCTTCAAGCTTAAACATAATAATTGTAATGGTTTTTAGCGCCGCCTCATCCTGACTTAGGTTAGGGTACAGCTTCTGCGCCAATGCATATAGCGGTCTCATGCTAATTCCATATCCACTTTCCAGCAGGTGCATATGCCCGTAATTTAGTGTGTTTCGTACAGATGCAGCTATACAAGCTAGGTTTAGACAGGCAGCACCCATCCATAGTATGTCATGGTTTCCCCATGTAAAGTAAACTGCATGATGTTCCATTAGTAGGTCCATAATATCATCAGGTGAAGCGCCCCTATCGTATATATCGCCTAAAACATATAGTTTTCTAACAGCAAGCCTTTTTATAAGCAAGCAAAACGCTTTAATAAGTTCAATCTGCGCGCCCATCTCTATTGCGGTTTTTGTTATAGCATTATGATAATGCCTCTGATTTTCATGTTCGTAGAGTTCAGTGTTTAAAAGTTCATCAATTATAAAGAAATATTCCTCGGGAATTGCGGAGCGGATTTCATTTCTTGTATACTTTACACTCATAAATTTAGTAAGTTCAGTAAGCCTAAATATTAGATCCAAATAAAAGTCTTGAGAAATGCTTTTTTCAAATTCTAATAGGGCGAGTTTTTGCTCTGGATAGTATATTATTGCACAAATTTCGTCTATTTCTTTCTGTGAAAATTCTTCCTTAAATAGGCTGTTTGCCTTTTCTTTTATTACGCCTGAGCAATTGTTTAGTATGTGTACAAACGCTTCAAGTTCACCATGTATATCGCTCATGAAATGTTCTGTGCCTTTAGGCAGTATTAGCGTGGCATTAATACTGCATATGGCATTGTAGAGGGATTGCACATTTGGATATTTCTCTGATAATAGTGTTAGAAAACGGATTTCTTCTTTTGAAAATTTCTTCATGCTTCTTCTCCTATTCTACTGCAAAAATGCAGTCTATAATTTTACCGTGCCTGTTTTCAACCTCAGCAATACATTTTTTGCTAAGGGTTATTCTATCAGGAACACCGGTATATTTCTCTGTTAGGTTTTTAAGTTCTTCTATGGGAATTATCGGCAACTTTGCGTCCTTTATAGTATCTATAAGGTCCTGTCTAATAGGATTAATAGCAATTCCTCTTTGAGTTACAAGCGCATCTATATGCTTACCCGGAGTGCTTATGCATTGAACTTTATCTACAATCAAAGGGAGACGCGCCCTAAATAGCGGTGCAACTATTATAGATAGCTTGCTGTCTTCAGCGGTGTCGCTATGTCCGCCTGAACCGCCAGTAATAATACCTGATGAGTCTGTGTGCACATTCACATTAAAATCTGTATCCATTTGCGTTGCGCCAAGCACCACTACATCAAGCGATGAAGTAGCGCGAGATTTCGAAAGTGGACTTGCATATTCGGTTGCGGAGATCTCCACATGCCTTGGATTGTCCATTATAGAAGATACCGCCAGAAGGTCAAAGCACTGTACATCTTGTAATGCCTCAAAATAACCTTCATTAAGCATATCGACAAGGTATCCGGTAATACCTCCAAGACCAAAGCTGCCTTTTACATCAAGTTCTTTCATTATTGATTTAAGGTATTTCGTTACCGCAAGCGAAGCGCCGCCTGCGCCAGTCTGAAATGAAAAACCGTCTTTAAGAAGACCTGAATATTTAATTAGATTTGCAGCATACTCCGCTATTTTTAATGAAATAGGGTCCCTAGTTATTCTCGTGGTGCCAGAAACTATGCCCTCCGGATTGCCGATAGCATCCACCTTTACAACAAAATCAACATTGCTTTCCTTTATTGAAGCTGGAAATAGGGGATAGGGGAAAAGCGTATCGGTTATAATTATAATCTTGTCTGCATATTCACTATCTGGTATAGCATAACCAAGAGAACCACATGCGGATTTGCCTAGGCTTCCGTTGCTATTTCCCATTTTATCTGATGCAGGAGCTGCCAAAAACGCCACATCTATATGCACTCTTCTGCTTTTAATGGCTGCAGGTCTGCCGCCATGGCTTCTAAAAACTACAGGGTCTTTAAGTATTCCATGCGATATCGCATTTGCAATTCGTCCGCTCATATAGTTTGTTTCTATATGGCTTACAACACCGCTTTTAATATGTTCTATAAGTTCAAAATGGCAGTCAAAAAGCGCGCTTGCCTGTATTGTAAGGTTTTTTATACCAAGGGAAGCAATCTCCCTCATAACCATGTTAAGTACATAATCGCCATTTCTTAAATGGTGATGGAAGGAAATAGTCATTCCATCTTTAAGTCCGCTTTTTACTATACTTTCTCTTATATTAGGTAAAATCTTATTCATATTATTTTTCCATTCCAAGCTGCCTAGCTATACTAAGCAGCTTACGCGCGCGCAAAACTATTGGTCTATCTATCATCTTACCGCCAAGTGAAACGGCGCCTTTTCCTAGCATTTCACCTTCTTCTATGGCTTCAATTACATTTCTGGCATAGTTTATCTCTTCACTGGTAGGAGTAAAGGCTTCATTTATTCCTTCAACATGCTGTGGCGATATAGCTGCCTTGCCAGTAAAACCTAAACTTCTTGCGATACGAGCATCTTCAACAAGACCGTCATAATCGTGAGCATCGGTAAAGGGAGTATCAATAGCCTCAATGCTGCAGGCTTTTGCAGCAGTAACTATACGACTTCTCGCATAGGCTATTTCATTTCCATGTTTACTGCGAATGGCTTGCATATCGCTTGTTAAATCCTCCGCACCAAGAAATAGAGCGGCTATTCTTTCGCTAGAGCTTGCTATATGATAAGCATTTTCAATGCCTTCAGCGGTTTCAATTAATGGAATAAGCTTTATTGTACCAATATCCAGTTTGTGTTTTTCTTCAATAAGTTTAATATGCTCAGAAATTTTAAGTATATCTTCAGTGCGCGATACCTTTGTAGGCATAATAAATGCAGGCTCTAAAGGAACTATTGCCTGTATATCAACGGCGCAATCGCCAGTATTTAGTGGGTTTATGCGTACAATAATTTTATTTTTATCAAAATCAAGTGTTTTTATGGCACTTGTAACAAGCAATCTCGCAGCATCTTTTTCTTTTGGAGATACAGCATCTTCAAGATCGAAAATATAAGCATCAGCCCCGAGCACATCAGCATTTTGAAGCATAGCGGGACTATTACCGGGTATAAACAATAAACTTCTAAGCATAAATAATTAAACTCACTTGAATAGTAAAATAATCCAGCAATTTTATATCCTCCCGAAGCATTATCGCTACTATTATAATGCAAAGTATATAATTCTGCAATTAATATCGCTTAAAATTTGATTTATACGCGAATTTTTAATACAATTATTGAAAGATTTATGGTAAAGAGGAGTATTGATGAATCTACGCTATATAGAATGTGTACAAACGGTTATATCAAGTGGGAGCATAAGTTCGGCAGCTAGGAGTATGTATGTATCCCAGTCTGCGGTAAGCCAGATGATACAACGGATCGAAAAAGAGCTAGGCGCCTTTATATTTAACCGTGAGACTGACCCTATAAGCCTTACGTTTGCAGGAGAAAAGTATCTTAATGCTGCCAAAGAAATATTAGCAATCAATGCAAGGCTCCAAAATGAAATATACGAGATTAGCAGCGAGCATAGGGGAAGGCTTAGGCTTGGCATATCACTTCAAAGAGGTATGCAGTTATTACCCTTAATTATCCCGGAATTTGTAAGGCGCTACCCACATGTTCAGATTGAGCTTATAGAAAAAGGCAGCTACCTACTTGAAAAAGCGCTGCATGAAGGTGATTGCGATATTGCACTTATTACGACTGAACCTAAATACCCTGATATATCTTATACATTGCTTGAAAACGAGGAGGTGTTGCTTATTGCTGGAAAAAATTCTTCATTTGCAATGCAACATAGTAATGGTGATGTAATCTCAATTAAATCGGTGGAAGATGAAACCTTTGTAAGCTTGCAACACGGGCATAGTGTACGTGTGATTCAGGATGACTTGTTTCGTAAAAACAATATCCAACCTGAAATTTTACTTGAAACTGAAAGCTTGGAGAGCGCTAAGAATATTGCTGCCAGCGGTGCTGCTCTTATGCTATGCCCAAATGTGTACCTTAAATACCCTAAACATTTCAAAGATTCAATAAAATATTTCCATGTTCAGGATCTAGAATACCGTCGAAATTTTTACTTCTGCCATAGAATGGACATGGATTTAAATCGTTTTATGGAAGGCTTTTTTTCAATAGTTAAAGAAAAAATATCGCTACTGCGAATAGGAGAGTTATTATGAATTTTACACAGATTTACAAGAGCGACCGTTATGGGAACAAAATGGTTGATGAATTGTTAGCACAAGAGGGGCTTGAGCGCGATAATAATGCTGAATATACTATCGCACTTATGGATGGAGATACTATGGCAGCAACTGGATCATTCTATAAGAACACACTGCGCTGCTTGGCGGTTAATTCCGCCTATCAGGGTCAAGGCTTAATGTCTACCATAGTTAGCGAGCTTTGCTCAGAGCTATTTAACCGTGGTGTTTTTCATGTGTTCATCTACACCAAACAGGACGCAAAGGACAATTTTACCTCACTTGGGTTTAGCGAAATTGTTTCGCTTGACGATGTGGTGTTTCTAGAAAACAAAAACTCCGCATTTGATGATTATTTAGAGTCTTTAGGTGATATCCTAGAAGGTGTAAATGGGGCAATAGTCATGAATGCAAACCCCTTTACTCTTGGACATAGATACCTTGTCGAATATGCTCTAAACCGCTGTGATAATTTACATTTGTTTATTGTGTCTGAAGATGTATCAGCTTTTCCAAGGAAAATAAGGGAACAGCTGGTTATGGAAGGAACTTCCGACCTTAAAAATATAATATATCATCCAACCGAAAGTTATTTAGTATCAAGCGCGACATTTCCATCATATTTTATAAAGGAGTCCGCTAGAGTTACAACTGCTCATGCAAGTCTAGATGCGGCAGTATTTGCTAGAATAGGCTCTAAATTAAATATAACAAAACGTTTCGTGGGGGAAGAGCCATACTCTGAATCTACCGCTCTATATAATAACGCTATGCAAGAATTGTTGCCTACTTGCGGTATTGATTTAACTATAATTCCGCGTAAAGCAGAATCCGAACATGGCATCATAAGCGCTTCACTAGTAAGAAAGCTTTTGTCAGAGGGCAATGTTGAAGCTACTAAAGCGCTTGTGCCTGAGACTACATACAATTTCTTGAATAGTGAAAAAGCAATTTCAATAATTAATAAGCTTAAAAACACACTTTAGGTTTTTATTGAAAGCAATAAACACTCTTTATATACACTTAAAAAGTGTGCTGTATTCTTAGTTTTAACCAGAGCTAGTCTGTTTTAATACTGTGGCAATAGTTTAGTGTTATAGCAAGCATATAAACTATTAGCAAGATTGCCTGATAACAGTACAAAAACCATTAAAAACGTTGACAAATCTATTCTTTTTAGCTATCATTGTCCTCGTGGGTTTTGCGGGTGTAACTCAATGGTAGAGTTCCAGCTTCCCAAGCTGGCTACGTGGGTTCGATTCCCATCACCCGCTCCACTCGTCCATTGCGGTTAATCCGCATTGGCACATCCGGCAGTTGCCGGTAACATAGCCGGATAGCCTACCGGCAAAAACCGTAGATTTTGGAGGAGAAATAATTATGGCAAAAGCAAAATTTGAACGCACAAAACCACACGTAAACATTGGAACTATCGGTCACGTTGACCATGGCAAGACAACGCTTACCGCGGCTATAACAATGGTACTGGCATCTGCTGGTCATGCAAGCGCCATGAAATATGACGAAATAGACAAGGCTCCCGAGGAGAAGGCGCGCGGTATAACCATCAACACTTCTCACGTTGAGTATGAAACCGACAACCGTCACTACGC
>JGI24711J26586_10000358_pt1 | contig 34979 bp, 16 predicted proteins | sample BioPla3DNA1_FD_26586 | JGI IMG/M metagenome (IMG submission 26586)
CCGAACTCTACAAGCCGTTCATCATCCGCAAGCTCATCGAGCGCGGCATCGTCAAGACCGTAAAATCGGCCAAAAAAATTGTCGACCGGAAGGATCCCGTGATCTGGGACATTCTCGAAAATGTAATGAAAGGACATCCGGTCCTGCTGAACCGCGCGCCGACCCTCCATAGGCTGGGCATCCAGGCATTCCAGCCGAGAATGATCGAAGGGAAGGCCATCCAGTTGCATCCGCTCGCCTGTACGGCTTTCAATGCCGACTTCGACGGAGACCAAATGGCCGTACATCTCCCGCTGGGAAATGCCGCCATCATGGAGGCGCAACTGCTGATGCTGGGATCCCAGAACATTCTGAATCCGGCCAACGGCACCCCGATCACCGTTCCTTCCCAGGACATGGTGCTCGGACTGTACTATGTCACCAAAATCAGACCGGGCGCGAAAGGAGAAAACATGTACTTCTACGGCCCCGAGGAAGTGATCATCGCCTACAACGAGAAAGTGGTCGACATGCACGCCAAGATCAATGTGCGGATCGCTGTCGACAAGCAGGATCCCGAGAAAGGAACCTGCATGGTCGAAACCACTCCGGGCAGAATCATCGTGAACCAGTTCGTTCCGGACGAAGTGCCCTTCGTGAACGAAGTGCTGGGAAAGAAATCCCTCCGAAGGATCATCACCGAGGTCATCAAGAACACGGGTGTCACCCGTACCGCCCAATTCCTGGACGACATCAAGAACCTCGGGTACGATCAGGCTTTCCGCGCCGGCATTTCCTTCAATCTCGGTGATGTGATCATCCCCAAAGAGAAGAAAGAACTCATTGAGAAAGGCTACAAGGACGTCGAAGGGATCAAGAACAACTATTCGATGGGTTTCATCACGAACAACGAGCGCTACAACAAGGTGATCGACCTCTGGACTTCCATCGACAACCGTTTGACCGGGATCGTCGAGAAGCAGATCTCCGCCGACCAGCAAGGATTCAACCCCGTCTACATGATGCTGGATTCCGGGGCCCGCGGTTCCACTCAGCAGATCAAGCAGCTCTGCGGCATGCGCGGCCTTATGGCCAAACCGCAGAAATCCGGTTCCTCAGGAGCGGAAATCATCGAGAACCCGATCATTTCCAACCTGAAGGAAGGCATGTCGGTGCTGGAATACTTCATCTCCACCCACGGCGCGCGCAAGGGTCTCGCCGACACCGCCCTGAAGACGGCTGACGCGGGTTATCTGACACGTCGTCTGGTCGATGTTTCCCACGATGTGATCATTACCGAGGAAGACTGCGGCACTCTCCGCGGACTGATCGCCACCGCGATCAAGAACAAGGACGAGGTCGTCGAGTCACTCGGAGAGCGGATCCTCGGAAGAACTTCGGTGCACGATATCTTCAATCCGACCACCGGTGAACTGATCATCAGCGCGGGCGAAGAAATCCGCGAGCAGACTGCGAAGCTGATCGATTCCCTGCCGATCGAGCAGGTCGAGATCCGTTCCGTTCTCACCTGCGAATCCCGGAAAGGCATCTGCGCCAAGTGTTACGGACGAAATCTCGCTACCAGCAGAATGGTCGAAAAGGGTGAAGTAGTCGGCGTGATCGCCGCGCAGTCCATCGGTGAGCCGGGCACACAGTTGACCCTCCGTACCTTCCACGTCGGCGGTACGGCCTCCAGTACTGCGACCGATTCCTCGATCGAAGCCAAGCACGACGGCAAGCTCTTCTGCGAAGAGCTTAGAACCATCCAGCGGATCGATGACAACGGTATGGCCCGCAACATTGTGGTGAGCCGTACGACGGAAATCAGCATCATCGATGAGAAGACCGGTATTACCTATTCCCACTACGATGTCCCCTACGGAGCCACGCTGTACTTCAAGGATGGCGACAGGGTCAAGAAAGGCGACCTCATCTGCGAATGGGATCCTTACAACGCGATCACCATCGTAGAAACGGCGGGCAGAGTCCACTTCGAAAACCTGATCGAAGGCGTAACCTTCCGGGAAGAAATAACCGATGAATTTGCCGTGAACAAGGATAAAGTCATCATCGATGCCCGAGACAGAACCAAGAACCCGTCCATCCTCGTCGTTGACGAAGAAGGAAGAACAATCCGCCAGTACAACCTGCCGGTGGGTGCCCACGTCATTGCCAACGACGGCGATCCGGTCAAGGTTGGAGACGTGATCATCAAGATTCCGCGCGCCATCGGCAAAACCAGCGACATCACCGGCGGTTTGCCGCGCGTCACGGAACTCTTCGAGGCAAGAACCCCTTCTTCCCCTGCCATCCTTTCCGAGATCAACGGAGAGGTGATCATGGGCAAGATCAAGCGGGGCAACCGAGAGATCATCGTGAAGAGCAAGTCCGGAATTGAAAAGACCTATCTAGTGCCGCTGACCAAGCAGATTCTCGTGCAAGAGAACGACTATGTGAAGGCCGGCACCCGGCTTTCAGACGGCGGCATCGCTCCGACGGACATCCTGAATATTCTCGGCCCCGTCAAAGCCCAGGACTACATCGTGAACGAGATCCAAGCGGTCTACCGGCTTCAGGGCGTGAAGATCAACGACAAGCATTTCGAGATCATTGTACGCCAGATGATGCGGAAGTTGGAGATCACCGATCCGGGCGATACGGAATTCCTGAACGAGGAACTCGTCGACAAGTGGGAATTCATGGACGTGAACGACAACATCTTCGGAAAGCACTTCGTGCTCGAACCGGGCGACTCCAAAAAATTCGGATTCGGCGAGATCGTGAATGCCCGCGACTTGCGCAACGAAAATTCTTCGCTCGAACGGCAGGGTCTCAAGATGATGGTGGTGCGCGATGCAAGGCCCGCGACTGCCCGGCTGGTGCTGCAAGGCATCACCCGGGCCGCTCTACGGACCAACAGCTTCATTTCCGCCGCTTCCTTCCAGGAAACCACCAAGGTGCTCAGCGAGGCTGCGATCCGCGGCCGTGTCGACTACCTCGAAGGTCTGAAGGAAAACGTGATCTGCGGTCACCTGATCCCGGCCGGTACGGGTCTGAAGGAATACAACGACATCATCGTCGGACGCAAAGACGAGTACGAGCAGGAGATGAGCGAACTGTAAATTGCTGAAAGGCAATGATGTTGCGAAGAGGCCGGCTAAAAATCTCTTTTTAGCCGGCTTTCTTTATCCCCGCCCGCGGCGGTTGCCCGGTTCAACTCTTTCCTTCCCTCACGTGAATTCCGTAGCAGTCCCTCACGCCCGCGGCGGTTGCCCGGTTCAACTCTACTCCCTCGCGGAGCCGATTTTCGTCTGAACGGTTGCCAAGTACATGCGAAACAGCGTTGGCGGCGAAAATCTTTTGCAAACCACGGCCGCAGGAATATGCCCTGGACATGGCTACAAGCATGATCAAGGCGGCAATATGGCCATTTAAAAGGGGGTCTTGCCGCATGAATATACCCTACAGCCGTCTGTGTGCAGGATCGGTGCGGCCGTGGTTTGTAGGAACACACCTGCGAGCAGGGGGAGGCGAGCAGCCGCGACGACAGAATCCTTGAGAAGATGGACAAGGACGGCATCAGCGACAAGAAACTGCGCAAGACTGTGGAGAAAGTCAAGGTCGAGTTCGCCTGGCCGCATCATTCCAGGGCATCCAGAAGCCAGCGCTTGACGTCGCGATACAAGGCAGGATTGGAGCTGTAGGAAAACCAGTTGATGATAAGCGTGTTGCAGAGTTCCATGGCCAGCGCGGGATTCTTGTCCGAAAGCATTTCCAGAAGAGCCACGTCTTCGATTCCGTCCCGCATCTGCTCATACCGGATCGAACGCAGGAACTTGCGATATCCCGGGTAAACAATCCAACTGTCCCCTCCGGGCAAAAAGGTACCGGCACCCGGGAAGGACGTCTGTCCGAAAGGATCGTCGCTCCAGTAATTGAATCCCCAATGAAGATGCCCGGCAGCCCCGTATTTAAAGCCCATCCAATAGAGGATCCTCCCCTTGATGAGGGGCAACTCGATGAATCGGTTCGGGTACTCGCCGCGGGGATTGCAGCATGTGTAGAACCATAGTTCCTCTCCCGCCTTCTTCCTTTCCTCAAAAAACGAATGGTTCTCGTGCCAAAAATCGAGTTGGGGCACCCAAACGTCAATCGCGCCAATGGTTTTGGTCGTCTGGCACGCTTCCATCACCTTGAGATCAGGAGCCAGGGACTTCAGGAACCGGACTATTTCCGAGTAACTCTCCGCGTTTTCATCGATCGGCTCGTCGCAAACCTGTTGGACATAACGGTCATACATCCCGATCTCCTTGAGATGACTTACCAAGACCGGAATAAACTCCGTGTAGAACTCCTTCACGCCAGGCTCATCCAACGCGCGCATCTCCTTTGACAGTTTTCCGTCCTTGAATACAGGAACGGCAAGCGCTTGGGGAGAAGTCCAGACCGGCTTCTTGCGACCGCCGAGTCCGTCTCCCTGCAGGCGTTCGAGGACGCCTTCGGACTCGTAGAAGCGCACCAGTTCATCGAAGCGGGTAAAGTCGAACCGCCACTTTCCGGAAGCGTCCTGCCTCATGTCGACAAGACCGAAAATGTCGACACGGGTCATGTTTTGATACGCCTCGCGCAGCAGGGCGGCCATGTCCTTCATGTATTGCCAGTAAAGCTCGGAATAGCGTTCGACAGGCTCTCCCCCGTTATACAACTTGAGGCAATCGTCAAAATCGAAGCACCAGTTGATGTTTTGAAAACGAGGCTTGCGGAGGGTCACGAGCCGCACGTTGACACAGATTTCCTCCTCATGGTAGAATTTTTTCTTGCCGGCGATCTTGCCTTTCAAACATATTTTGCCATAATATTTACCGGCAGGAACATCCTGGCCGACGCTCACGGTCGTCCAGATACAGGTCGTCTGATTTGCCGGAACAGAATAGGTCTCGGACTCCAGAATGGGATCGGGAAAGAGGCCTGAAGTGGAACGGAGCGCGTCATGCGCCGGGTTTTCCGAATAATCGCCTACGGTCACCAGGCCGACGAGTCCGTTGCGAACCGTACCGATTTCATGTCCTGACGCATCTTTGAGTCCCGAACAAGAGATCTGCAGTTCTTCGACCGGGAAACAGGAACGGAGGGCCAACTGAAACTCTACATGCGAGCCGCGCGCGGCATCCTCAAAGTCAGGGGCCTTCCGGAAGGCTGTGCTTTCAGGAAACACCTTCACGAGCGGATCCACTTTCTGGATGGTTACCGCTGACTGAACGATGGACAAAAGTACGACAAGCAATGGATACATAACCGACTATTTTTCTAAATATTCAAGCATGCGGCGGCGAAGATTGCGGAAGTGCTCTACATCCGTATTGTATTTGGCGTAGTCCTGAACCACTTCCTGAACGAAGGCTTCGGCTTTTGACGCCGATTTTTCTTCGACGAGTTTCAGCAAGTCAAAGTCTTTGATTCCGTCGCGCATCGCACAAAGACGGACAGACGGGTAGACCTTTTCATATCCGGCATACACGATCCATGCATCGCCCTGAATGGCATCCTGGGTGAAAGGATCGATGCTTTCTCCGGTTTGCCCATCCTGCCAGTATTTCAGGCCCCAATGCAGATAACCGATGTGACCGTATTTATAATTGATCCAATGGAGGATGCGCGTCTTGATAAGCGGCATCCGGATCATCCTGTTCGCATATTCACCTTCCGGGATTACGCCTGTGTACATCCACTGACCGGTTTCTTTCGGCTGGATGCGTTCGAACATTCCAAGGCATGTGACGGGCTCGTCAAGCATATCCCGGTCGTACTTGTTGGAACTGACAGGATCCAGGAGTTTGATGTCGGGAGCGGCCTGCTTGATGGTCCTTGCATACTGATTCCAGCTTTCCACCCAGCCGTCGTTCAATTCTTCCGCCAACTGCTGACGGTAAAGGTCGAACCAAGTGCGTCCGTCAGGGAGTTTTTTCGTCTTGAAATAAGCCACAAGGCCCTTGAAATAGGATTGCAGGTATTTGACCGTAGCAGGATCGGAAAGATACCTTCCGCCGCCGGTAGGCCAGCCCTGGCCGTTGGGCTTGTATTCCCAGCTTCCGTCGGGGTGCTGTATCCAATCGCCGAAGTTCTCTTCGTCGAAGGAATACACGGCGCACTTGAGGTTTCCGCCGTCGGCCGGATTCGCGGCCATGAAGTCGGGGGCATGGAACGCCCGGAGATCCGGGCAGTTGTCCAGAAAGAATTGGATTTCCTCGTCAAGGACGGAATAGTTGAATACGTAATCCTTTGTCCCGTCGGGGTTCATCTTCAGATACGGCCAGGACATATTCAAAGGAATCATGTAACTCAAATGCCAAACGTTCTGGCCGTAATCGTTCATGAACTCCACGAGTATCTTCCGCAATTCGTATTCCCTGGCTCTGTCACAAGGATTGCCGCCGTTCATCGCGTTGTATGTGCCGAGATCCCAGTTGCAGATCATCAGGGACTGCTCTTCCGGAAGGGTGACGTTGTACACTTTTATCGTGAAATCCTTTGAAAGAGAAACGTTTTCTCCATTCTTGCTTGCGGTGACCGTAGCGGAGACCGTATATTCTCCGGGTCGGAAACCGCGAGGAATCGTGTACTCGATCCATACGATCGGATTCCGACCTGCGTCAACATTCCAAGTACCTTCGGAAACCGGAATCAACGGGTCGGGATACAGGTTATCGTCCGCAACCAGTTCGTCGGATGGTTTTCCGTATGCAAACGAATACCAATGCTCCGTGCAGAGGATCTCTTTTTCCCAATATACTTTCGGAGTGATTCCGATAGAACTGCTGACGGCAATGTCGATATTCGTAAGCGCGCTGCCGTCGGCATCGATCAAGAGCTGGGCAGTTGCCGCTTCTCCTCCGGCGACCCGGATCGTCTCTTCTCCAAGTTGGAGCCGCGAACCTGAATAGACCTTGACCAGGGGGTCCACAATAAGGATCTTGATACCCGGCTCCAGGACGGTAACGGTACAGCTCTCTTTTAGATTGCCGACAACAACATCGATGACAGCCTCTCCCGGAGAAACCGCCTTGATCAGTCCTTTGGAATCCACCGTGGCTACCGACTCGTCGGAAGAGATCCAGGAAATGGGGTCTGTTGTGTTCGCAGGCTCAACCTTGAAGGTCAGGTTTGACTCCCGGCCGACCTTCAGCGCGAATCCGCTGGAAGAAAGGCTCAACGATGTCGCCGGAACAGGTTTCGGCGTAACGGTAACCTTGCACGTGTCGGCGAAATCACCGTTCCTGGCGGAAACATAGATTTCCGCGACGCCGACTGTTCTGGCATCCACTACCCCATTGCCGGAGACACCGGCCACCTTTGTGTCACTGGACTTCCAGTTAAAGATGAGGCTTTCCCCTCCCTTGACGTGGTTTTCCACCCTAAGCGTCTCAGTTTCACCTTCAACGATCGAAAGCTCATGACGGTCGAGTCTGATGTAATCCTCCTCTTTCGACGTATCTGTGTCTCCGCCGGATGGCTTTTCTTTGACACAGGCGCAGAGCAAGGCACCGGCAGCGGCAAATGCGAGTAGGATTCTTCTCATTTCTCGGAATTTTCTGAAAACCTCGGACTGTATTTTCGGACGCGCGCATCGTCTATGACGCCCTTCCATTTCCGACCGCCGCAAGAAACCGCCAAGGCAGAGAAAAGAACGATGGACAGTATATGAATCGATGCTTTCATTTTTTATGGCGCGATTTTCTCATCCATCATCTGTTTCGGGGACTTTCCGTATCTTTCTTTGAACTTCTTGCTGAAGTACTTGGGATCGCTGAACCCGACTGAATAGGCAAGGTCGGACACTCTCATTTTGTCTCTCTGCTCCATGACCAGTTTATAGGCAAGCGTAAGGCGGGCGTTCAAAATGAATGCGCTCGGGGTAAATCCCGTCAGGCTCTTGAGTTTTTCCGTCAGCACCGTTCTGGAGACATTCATCGCATTGACAAAGTCCGTCTGGCTGAAATCGGCATCCGCGATGTGATTGTTTACAATGTCTATCGCCTTTTGCAGGAACTTTTTATCCATCGAGGTATAGTCTATGTCCTTGATTTCGAAAACCAGCTGCTTGCGGAAATCTTCGCTTTTCCTGGCCTGCTTCTTAAGCAGATTGGCGATCATCGCGGAAAGAACGGAGAAATTGCATGGTTTCGTCAGATATCCGTCCGCCCCATGGGAATATCCCTCAATGCTGGATTTGTCGTCTTTCAGGGCAGTCAGCAATATGACAGGAATATGACTGGTCTGCACTTGTCCCTTGATCTTCGAGCAAAGCTCGAATCCGTCCATGTCCGGCATCATGACATCGGCGACGACGACATCCACGGCTTCCGAATCCAATATTTTCAGCGCATTGACGGCGCTGTTGCAGGTAAGCACATTGAATCTCTTCGACATGATCGCTGCAAAAGTCGAAAGAAGGTCCTCGTTGTCGTCAACCAAAAGCACGGTGTGGTCATCCTTGACGATATGCTCCCCCATGGAGAACGCAAGCGGAAAAATCGGGATTGTGTCCGTGTCAATCTCGGCAGCGGAATAATTTTCTTTGGCAATAGGCAGCGTGACCTTGAAGCAGTTGCCCATTTCCTCGCTTCCTTCCACCTCGATCTTACCCTTATGTTTGTCAACCAAGGACTTGACCAGAGAAAGCCCCAATCCGTGTCCGATGGTGTTGAATTTCCGATAGTCTCCCTCATAGAAGCGTTTAAACAGACCGGAGCGTGTCTTGCTGTCCATCACCTCACCGGAATTGATACACTTTATTACCAGTGTTCCGCTCGCCGGCATCTCAGCGGAGACCTTGATGGAGCCACCTTCCGGCGTGTATTTAACCGCATTGGAGATGAGGTTGTACATGATCTTGTCCAACTTGTCGGGATCGTACCAGCCTTCTATTTTCTGCGGATCGGCATCGTAGGTCAAAATCAGGCTGCGCTTGCGAACCAGCGGCTGGAAGGCCTCGACACAGTGGCCGATAAAGTTCGCGACGTCATTGTATGAGACTTTAAGCTTCAGATTGTCGCTTTCAACCTTACGGAATTCCAGAACCTGCTGAACCAGACGCATCAGTCTGACGGAATTCACGGACATGATGTTGGCGATTCGCTTGTTCGATTCGCTCTTGGGCTGAAGGCTTTCTATCGAGGCCATGATGATGCTCAAAGGGGTGAGAAACTCATGGGAAACATTGGTAAAGAATCGGAGTTTCGCCTGGTTCACTTCTTCAGCCTTCTGGGCATGAAGCTGGTCAAGTTCCATCTGACGCTTGATTCTGACTTTGGACTTCACGCTCTGAACCGCAAAGCTGATGGCCGCAAGAGCCAAGGTCAAGTATACAAGAATCGCCCACCACGATGTCCAAGGATTATGCTTGATGTGAATACTCAGCGTCCTGTACCTGCTCGTTATAAATCCTCCCGAACGCGCTCCGCACGCCTCGAAAGTATATCGACCAGGAGCGAGATGGGTGAACAAGGCCGAATTGTTGTCACCGTTGGCAATCATCCATGGTCCGGCTTCATCGCCGGCTCTTATCAGCCGGTATCTGTACACATTACCCTGCGGATTGTTGTAATCCATAAGGGAGAACCTGATGAGAATATCGTTTTGATTGTGTTTGAGCGTGATCTGAGAGAGCGCGTTGATGCCCTCGATAGATTTTCCGCCGGCAGAGAATCCGGTCAACGAAAGATTTGAAACATCATTTTCCGTCTGATCGAAGGTACAGGGAAAGAGAAGGACGCCATGCGAACTGCCGAACGCCATCACAGAATCTTCCGGCATGTACGACGAGACATTTTGGTTGAAGAAAACGGAGGTGCCTCCTTCAGAGATGTTCTGATACCATATTCCGTCGATTTCCCCGTCGATATAGGAAAAGGAGACCACCTGAGTGGAGGTTGTCACCCATATTCTTCCATCCTCGCTCTCTTCGAGGTTCCGGATGCCCTTGTTTTTGATGAATACGAGTTCGTCCAGCTTTCGGAAAGAATCCGATTCCGCATCATAGGTGTAAAGTCCGTCCCAGGTTGATCCGGCCCAGACATTGTCGGAGGAATCTATCAGGATGGACGAGAAACTCTTTAAAGCGTCCCCATCATTGATTTCGTAGGATATTGCCCTGTGCCTTGCAGCATCCATCTTGATGATGCCGCCGTAGTCTGTAGCCATCCAGACACTTCCATCCTTGTCAACGCCGAGGTCGACTACCATATTCTCAACTGGAACTCCCTTGATGTCGAACCACGAACAGATGCGCTGAATCGAATCCTCTTTGTCCAGGACAAAGGCTCCGTACCTCGTACCGAGGAACACATTTCCTTCCTTGTCCTGCTCCAGCGCCCTGATGCAATCCGTGGACAGAGAAGAATTAGCCGAGTTGAAGACCTTTGTCGTGTTCTCGGCCGGATCGTAGAGCCATAATCCGCGATCGTAACTTGCAAAGCAAATCTCCCCGGAGTCCTCTCTTCGCATGATATCTTCCACGACGCTGGTGTACAACAGACCTTTGAAAGAGGGGATTTCTTGATAATTCACAAAACTATCCTGAGCGCGGTTGTATTTGATGAATCCGTGACCCGCAATACCAAAAAGATATTCCGTGGAATCAATGCGGTAAATGCTCTTGACTGAATTGGTCTTGTATTTGCCGCGCACGGAAGGTAGTTCCATCCGTTCGATGGCCGATGAGCGGGAATTGACCTTGCACACACCGCCGCCGAACATGCCGAGCCAGAGAGAATTGTCACGGGTACACAAGATCGAGTTAACCTCATTGTAGGGAAGGCTCCCCGGCGTATCGTCAGGGAAATAATTGTAAAACATACCATCGCGCAGCACACTCAGGCCGCTTCTGCTGCCGACAAGGATATTGCCTTCGGCGTCCTGATTGATAGCGTAGATGATGTCGTCAAGAATCGACGACGAGGATTTATCGTGCAAAAATTGCTCGAAAGCCGGATTTTCATCGCCGAGGTTGGCGGCATCTATTCGAAGCAGACCGGCTCCCCATGTACCGATCCAAAGGTTTCCTGAAACATCGAACCGCAGCACATAAGACAGTTTCAAGGCACCGGAGAGATAGGGAAACAGGCTTCCTGTTTCAAGATTATACCTGTAGAGGCCATTCTGCCAAGTGGTAATCCAGAGATTCCGATTGTCGTCCATGCAGATGTCAATAAGATCGGTGAGTCCGCTGGATTGAAAATCCGTCCGCAGGTCAAGGCGGGAGAAGGAACTCTTTCCCTTGTCTCTGAAAAAAAGTCCTTTGTTGCCGCAAACCCAAATTCTCCCGGATGAATCTTTGACGAATTTATTGACATTCATGTTGTCAACGGAAGCATCGGTGATGCCGGTCAGCACTTCCGAACGTTTGTCCAAGGACAACAGCCCCCTTTCCGTTCCGATCAGAATATGTCCTTCATCATCTTCGATCGCTGTGTGCAGGTATCTGTCAACATGGTTGTCGCCCGCGCCGGAAACAGAATAGGATTTGGTCTCATAGCCGTCAAACCGGACCAGGCTGTTGTAGGTAATAATCCAGATAAAGCCGTCAGAATCTTGATAGAGAGAGGAGACTTCGTCGGCCGGAAGAGAGTCGGAAGGGAGTGCTGAAAACGACCAAGGAAGCATTTGTCCCGTTGCCGGTGTCAAAGCAAAAAGGGCAAATGCAAGTATGGACGACAGCAGCGACATGAGCGGAGGTTACCAGCCTGTATTCTGGTTAAGATTCAAATTCTTATAACACTCCACCTCTGAAATCGGGTAAAAATACATCTTGTCGTCCCAGTATCTGGACTGCACGAGTTTCTTTTCAACGGAAAGACGGTCATCGGCATCCTTGGTAATCGTGAGGCCATAAATATCTTTCGTCTTGTCACCGATCTTCCACCTGCGGATGTCCCAGAATCTGTGACCTTCGAAGCACAGTTCAACTCTGCGCTCATTGCGAAGCCTTGTCCTGAAAGCGTCGGCGCTCAGTCCGGCAGGTATTGCCGGCATGTTGTACAGTTTCCTGATTTCATTCAGGGCAGCCCGCGGCGAGATCGTAAAAACGATGTTCTCGAACGTTCCGGTGAATTCAGGGTTACCTGTTCCTTCGAACAACGCCTCGGCGTAATTGAGGTAAACCTCGGAGAAACGGAAGAGCGGATAAATATGCGGAAAGCTCGTGACCCTGCCGGCAGTGAAACTGGTCGTTTCCTGAATAAACTTCCTGAGATAAAAAGATGTCGGGGAAGCGTTGTCCTGCGGAGCTCCGTTGCGGCCGCCGAAGAAGGATTCTATGGTTTCTCCCTTGAACAGGTCTCCGTTGGACAGGATCGCTCTCGCCATTCGCGGATCTCTCGACGCGGAATTGAGAAGCGCGTCCTTGTGTGATTCGAAATCGAAGGGCGTTCCGTCCAGCATGTCGAAGGCTTCGACAAGATTGAGCGAAGGGCAGGTTCCGGAAGATCCCTTTTCGTACCCTACAGGGAAGTTGTTCGCTTCATATGAGTTTGAAGATCCTTCGCGAATTCCGAAGACAAGGTCCTTATTCTCGTTGTTGAAGCCCTGCCTCACAAGGGCGAATCTTTTGGAAGTATTGTTCGCTGTAATGAATTCCAGGGCAGCGGCCGCTGCCTTGCCGTATTTCGCCTTGTCGTTTGAGGGATTGTTCAGCGGACTTGCGGCATAAAGCAGCAGGCGCGCGCGCGCCGCAAAGGCGAATCCCTGGGTAACGCGGCCCAGTTCGGAATAGTAAGAATCCGAATAGGTCGCAGGGAGCTTTCCCGCGCATTCCTTCAGTTCTTTCTCAATCCAAGACACCGCTTCCTCATAGGTGGCCGGAACAAGGTCGTTTACCTGATCAACGGTGTAAGTCTGATCCGCGACAACAATGGAACGATAACGCTTGAGAAGTTCCATATGGAAGAACGCGCGCAAAGCGCGGGCTTCCCACGGGTAATTCTGGAGCTGCGCGAGCGCGTATTTGTAGTATTCGTTCCACTTCGCTATTTCATAGTCTTCCGGACAGTTTTCCAAAAGGTAGTTGGCGGCCCGGATGCCTTGATAGTAGTGGGCCCATTGGTCGTCAACCAGTCTGTTCTTTGACCAGCTTCCGTCATAATAGGTATGGCAGACGTCAGGATAATTCGCATATACGGCATCGTCCGACGCACAGTCCTGGAAATTATAGAAACCGGACTGAAGGTATCCGTAAACGTTTGTCATGACCTCCTTCACCTGGGGGAAATCACTGAACTGATACTTCTTGGAATGATACTGTGATTCGTTCAGATCAAGGTCGTTGCAAGAAATAAACGAAAGGGCGGCAATGGAAATCGACAGAATGACTTTATATGTTTTCATATCAGGTATTCGTTAGAAGGTAACATTCAGGCCAAGCGTCCATGTACGGGCTAGAGGATAGGTGTAGTTTATCGCTTCCGGATCCAGGATTCCGATGCTGTCAACGCTGAACACGTTATCGCCGCGCGCGAATATTCGCACCTCTTTAAATGTCAGAGAATTGGCAAGCTTCTCCGGTAAATTGTAGTACACCTCGGCCTCTCTGAGTTTGAAGAAGGAGCCATCTTCCGTCCAAAGATCACTCGAAAGATAGTTATTCTTGTTGTCAAGCGTGGTCAGGCGGGGATAACGGGCATCCGTATTGCCTTTTGTCCAATAGTTCTCGAGATAATGACAGGAAATGTTCTTGTCTCCTCCGAACAGAGGCTGGTAGATGCTGCCGAGAGCGGTACGCATCGTGCGTCCGGACACTCCCTGGAACTTCAGGTTAAAGCCTATTCCTTTCCAGCCAAGCCCAAGTTGAAGTCCGTAATAGAGTTCGGGAATCGGGGACTTGAGCTGATAGGTGTAGTCGTAATTGTCGATGATGCCGTCAGCGTTGAGATCCTTATATTTTACATCGCCAGGCTGTACGGCCGCGAACGTGCTGAATGTCGCGTCGGGAAGCAGATTGCCGGACGCGTCAAAGTCAGACTCCTGATAAAAACCGTCGGAGACGAGGCCGTAGAAACGTCCGATCGAATTGCCCTGAAGATAGAGATAGGGCTCCGGCTGATACGCCTGGTCATATGCAAGAATCCGGTTCTTCGCATAGGTCGCCGTTCCCCTGATATAGTAACTGAACTCCCCGGCTTTTTGCCTCCAACCAAGGGCAACGTCAATTCCCTGGTTTTCGGTTTTGCCGTTGAAAGCATCTCCCAGTCCTATTCCGATAACGCTGGAGATTGTGCTGCCTGCGCTCGTGCGAAGATTCTTGCGCGTATTCCGGAAAAGATCGATCTCCCCCGTCAATCCTTTGAACAGTTGGAATTCAAGCCCTATATCGGTTTTCGTGTCCAATTCAGGCTCGATTCCGGTGGAAGGCAAAGCGCCTTCCGCCGCGCCGCCTGCATAATTCGGGGTAACGAACATGAAGGATCTGCCGCCGCCGTTGAATTGGATGTCCATGTCGTAACTTAGATTTCTGTCCATTCCGACCCTTCCGTAGGATCCACGAATTTTGAGCAGATCCAAGGCTCGCGCGTTCTTGAGGAAATCTTCATTGGAAACGACCCATCCCAAAGATGCGGCAAAATACGGGCGGAACTTGTCTCCCCTCGGCATGTAACTGCTTCCGGAATAATCCAAGGTCACGCTGGCAAGATAGCGCTTGTCATAATCATAATTGCATGTCAAGACGTAATCGTGATGAATGAAGGAAGTATTGGCTCCTGTGTTCGTGCGCTTGTCACGGTTGAATATGAAGGCTGCGTTCAAATGATGATAATTGCCGATCGTGCCGTTCCATCCTAGTTTCCCCCATACCGACATCTGCATGAACTGATGGGAAAGATAGCTGGAGAAAGACATCTCCGTCGCGTTTCCGTATTTGTTCAATGCGTAATCGGTCAGGTTGCCTGCCTCGTCGTAAAGCGGGGAGAAAATGTAATACTCACTGCCGAAAGTCTTTCTGTCAAGAATGTCGGCGGAATTGTCATACGCCAGCCTCGCTTCCGCGGAAAGTCCTTTCAGCAGGGAAACAAGATCCTGACGGATGGTGAAATCCGCGGAAAGCATTCTGGAGAAAGTGGTATTGGTGCCGGAGCCGAGAATGGATCGAACGGGATTCTCGATTCTGATCGAGCGAGCCCAGATATCATCGTACATAATCGGAAAACCGACCGTAGGAGCGGTATACATTGCATAAAGGCTTGTCCCATTGTATGGTCCCGAATTCTGCTGAATGCGCGCCGCAAGATTCACGAGGACATTCGTAGTCGGAGTAATGACGATGTCCAGGTTGGATCTCACCTTCAATCCATCGTAATTGTTCTGACAGTCCAGACCTTCCAGCAGCCGGGTGTTGTTGAAAAAGCCCCTGTTGCCTCTATAATCCGCATAAACAAAGAACTTCGCGAGCTTGGCAGAGCCGTCCAACATCAGATGGACATCGTTGTCGAAACCGTAGTTTCTGAGTATCTGGTCACGCCAGTCAACGATAGGAATGACCTTGTTCGTGCCGTCGGCGATGGACGCCACATTCGAAGCGGAGAAATAAGGGGGCAGGCCGTCGTTCGCCCGGGCTTCGTTCAGCGCGTTCGCGTACTGCACGGGAGAAGCCATTTCAGGCAACCGCGTCAGTTGCTGAAGGCCGAAGGAATATCCGGCGCTGATGTTGAAGGTATGGTCACCCCCGCGTTTGGTCGTGACAAGGACGGCACCGTCCGCGCCTCTTACGCCGTAAATTGCCAGAGAGGCCGCGTCCTTGAGAACCGTAACGCTTTCAACTTCATGGACATCTATGTATGAAGCATCGCGCGGCACCCCGTCAACCAGCACGAGAACATGGTTTCCGCTGTAAGAGCCGCGTCCGCGCACGACTATTCCCGGATACGTGTCATCGGGACGGGCGCCGCTGCCCGACTGGAAAAGTTCCAGGCCGGGAATCATACCATACAAAGAATTGAGAATCTGCTTCTGTGAAGAATTCTTGAAATCCTGATAGGTCACGCCGGCAACCGCGGACGAAAGCACATCTTTGGTAACGAACCGGTCGTAACCGAGGTCCAGGCGCGTCGTATCCTGGGCGTTAAGCCCGGCTGAGACAAGCACGAATACAAGTACTATGAAGACTTTTTTCATAATCAATCTCCTTTATCTACTACCATCCCGGATTCTGCACCAGCCCGTAACCTTTGTTGACCTCATTGGTCGGGAAAGCGCTCAAATACCATTTTGTGTCCCAATGCTTCGCCCAATACCTCGTGGCCTCAGCCTTGGGCGCCGAATATACGAATGTCGATGCAAACGCGTCAATGTCGTCCCGATCATCAATAACTCCGTCGTTGTTGGTATCGGCCGTACGGACTCCCCCGCCTTCCGCGATCGTGATCTTGATGCCGTAAAGCGTCTTCTTGAATATGTCGTCGCGCTTCCAACGCACGATATCATACCATCTGTTCTCTTCGAAATACAGTTCGCGGGCACGCTCGTCAAGTATTTCCTCGCGGAGTTTTGGATCACCTTGGAGAGGTTCGGCGTATGTCGGAATATGTTTCCCTGCCTGAACCTGGGCAAGAAGCGCATCGTTCATTTCAGGAAGGCCGACTCTTTGGCGAACTTTGTTGAGCCACTTGTAGGCCTCGGCTTTATTGCCTGTTTCGTTCAATGCTTCGGCATAGGTGAGATAAATCTCGGCCAGACGCAAGTACGAATAGTTGGACGGACGATTCATGAATGTCTCGTCATTGTAGTCCCAGATGTACTTGCGGGAACAGAAACCGGTGATGGCCCTGTTTGCCAGTTCGGCTCCTCTTTCCAAGCCGCCCACCCACATTTCCGCGGGGCGGCCGCGGAAGTGGTCGCCGATGATCATGACGGACTCGTAGAGCCGGGGATCACGATCCCGGAACGGATCATTTTCAATCTTCGAAGTTCTGCCGGAAGCGCCCGACCAGTCCTCATACTTGACCACTGTTCCGTCCGACTTGGTGAACATATCAACGAAATTAAGCGTCACGCATCCTCCGCCATATCCGCGACCCGTGTTTCCGTGATCGTCGGAAACACCGAAATAACAACGAAGGTAGGTCTCCGCGAGCGTCGGATAATGACGCCCTGTCTGAATCAGAATCTCGCCGTTATAACGATCCGCATAGCAGGTGTTCCAAGCGTTTCGATAATCGTCGGAAGTTGTTCCTGAAGCCTGAACCAATTTATACGGATTGCCGTTGGCGGCATTCTCATCCATGAAAGCCTTGCAGGCATCGACAACTTTCTGCCAGCGTTCCGCCTTGTAATCGCCATACCAATACATTTTCTCGATGTCCGAAGGATTTACATGTTCGGCATTCATGTTCTTGGCGACAGGAGTATTTGCGCTATACGCCACGTTCGCATTGAACAGAGGGCTGGCCGCGAACAGGAGAGCGCGGCACTTCAAACCCATTGCAGAAGCTTTCGTGAGGTGTCCGTCCCTTTCCGCGGGCACGGTCCAAGGAAGCATGGATGCAGCCTTGTCACATAATTCGACAACATAGTCCAGTGTTTCCTCGACCGTGCAGCGGTGGAAATCAACATCCATCACATTATCCGCGCCGACAGACCCCTTCAGCAGGGGAACACCTCCAAAGTGGCGAAGAAGGTCAAGATAATGCGTCGCGATGATGCAATAGGCCTCGCCCTTGCCGACGGTCTTCTCCTGCTCGGTCATGTCCGGAACACGATCGACATTTTCAATGAAGAGGAAGGACCGGCGGATACCTATCCAATGGGTTTCCTTGTCGGGGGCGAATCCAAGTTTGGTCCAGGATACTCCGTTTTCAACATCCGCGCTGTAATTTCCGGCCGCATATTCCTGCCCTCCGCTGGCCCAGTCATTATGAGAGTTCATCAAATCGGTGATCGCATCCAGGTTGTCGTTATCCAACTGCCCGGTGGCGCGATCATAGGCTCCGCCGATATTGAACAATCCGGCGGTTCCGGGGGGCCATGCGCTGTTGTGAATAGGATAACCCACTCTCAATGTGCTATAGGCGGAAACAAGCACCCTCTCCGCATAGAGTCTGGAAGAGAATATGGTATCGATCGTGACGTCCACACCCGGTGCTTTCTCAAGGAAGGCGTCTCCAAACTTAAGATCGCTGCATGCGATGGCTGAGATAGCCATCGATACCGGGATCAATAATTTCAATAAGTTTCTCATGATTCTGCCCTCCTAAAATGAAATATTGAAACCTGCGTTGAAAATACGCACGTTCGGGTATTTGTAAACATAATCTCCGCTCGGATCGGCAGTACCCGTCATCTCTTCAGGATCGATGTCGATTTTGGCAAGATCTGAAAAGAGCGTCAACAGATTGTATCCGCTCACGAACGCTCTCATGGAACTGACCCCCATCTTCTTGAGGAACTTGAGGTCTCCGAATTGGTAAGATAGTTCAACGTTCTTCAACCTGAGGTAAGAAGCGTCCATCAGCCAAATCGAGGAGCCTTGGGTAAACCAACTCTTGTTCTTGAACGTAATTCTCGGAAATCTGGAATTCGGGTTGTCCGGTGTCCAGCGACCGTCCGCAAGATACTTCAGCAAAGCACGGTCATTGGTCATTCCGTAAGGCTCCATATATTCGATGCCCAGCACGCGGGATGCGTTCCAACCGGCCGTCCATTGCATCGAAAGTCCCAGGTTCTTCCAATTGAATCCGGTGATGAAGCCGGCGACATATTCCGGTCTATGGCCGTAGCCGAACCAAGTATTGTCGTCACCGTCTATCTTCCCGTCCCCGTTCAAGTCTTGGAAAATCGGGTCGCCCGGGCGTGGATTGCCCAGTGTGATTTCAGGAACGACGCCACCGTTCTTGACCGTCAGAAGCTCACGCGTCACAGGGTCGAAATCATCTTCGGTAAGGTATCTGTCGAAGAGGTATCCGTAAGACAATCCGGTACTGCGCCCTGTCTGCGCCATATACGGCTCATTGGGACTGACTTCGTCCATGTAGATGATCTTATTGCGGGCGAAAGAGAGGTTGCCGGTGAGATTGTAACTGAAATCTTGTGTCAATTTCTGGTTCCACCCTACGGTAAGTTCAAATCCATGGTTATCGACTTCTCCGAGGTTAAGCATCGGAAGAGAAATATTGGTGATGGCAGGAAGCGTATTCCGAGTAGAAAGGATGTCGTAACGATGCTCATAGAATAGATCAGCCGTGATGTTGAGTTTCTGACGGAACAACACGACGTCAATACCGTAATTCTGCTTCCGGCACTTTTCCCACGATACCACCGGGTTTCCGACTGCATTTTCAACCGCATCATACAGCATGGTTCCGCTGTAGATGGAGCCGAACTGCCATGAGCCCCAGTTGCCGAAACGGGCATTGCTGTGAGACGGGTTCCACGATCCGTTGAGATACAGGAATCGCGCGCCCGAATACTTGTCGTTGCCGACAATGCCGTAGGATGCGCGAACTTTGAGGAAGTCCACCCATTTCCTGGCCCCGCTCATCCACGGTTCCTCGGAAATGACCCAGCCGGCTGAACCGGCAGGGAAGAGTCCGTATCTGTGTCCCGGCGCAAAGTTTTCAGAGCCATTGTAGCCCATATTAAGGTCAAGGAGATATTTGCGCTTGTAGTTGTAGGTTATTCGGCCTACATACCCCACGTACGCAGTCGGTATTTCGGGGAAATTCCAAGGATAATAACTCTTTGACTGGTTGTAAAGCAGGAGCGCCGAAACCTCATGATTGCCGAACTGCCTGTTATAATTGAGACTGCCTTCCAGGTACCAGTCCCTGCCCCGGCTGGTTCCCGTGCCGTACCAAAGCGGTTCATCCAGATAGTCTTCGCCTGAAGTGATGTACACGTGGGTGTTGTCATACAACGGATTGTCGAAAGACATGCCCGACTGTGTATAATGTCCCAGGTAGTTGACACCCTGTGTTCTGCGCGCGGAAGCGGTCGGCCCGCGGTAGATGTAAAGATTGTATCCGGTGTTGTAGGCTCCTTTGATGTTGGCGCTCAAACCTTTCGTAATCGCATCGAGATTTTGGTTGAGCTGAATATCGAGATTCAAGGTGTTTGAAATGTCTTCGTTGTAGCCGTAACCATAGTAGAGGCTGATTCCGCTCAGTCCGGAACTGATGGGGATGAAGTCGCCGAGTTCGGGGATGGTGAGATGGCCGTCCACGATACCGGGACCGGAGAACGGCGTACACCAGGTAATGTACTGCCAGATATTGCTGCCGTAGCCGTTCGGCTGATGTTTCTTGGCGACGCGCCCGCCTATATTCAGACCCAATAGCGTTGTAGGAGTCACGTCAACGTCCACGTTCGCGCGGTAGTTGTATCTGTCGTATGTATAGTTTGCGTTATAGTTTTCAAAACTCCTGAGCATCCCGTCTTGATAGAGATAACCGACGGAAACAAAATATTTCACCTTGTCCGCGCCTCCGGAAACGGTAATGTTGTGCTGCGTCTGCCAGGAAAGTTTCCGGAACAGATAGTCGTCCCAATCGGTGTTCGCGAACATAATCGGATCGGAATTATACTTGAACATGTCCATGACCGTTTCCGAGAAGGTCAGAGGCGTACTCGGATCATTCCAGTTGTCGGAAAGCTGCGCCTCGGTGAATATCCTTGCGTGCTCGTAACTGCTCACCGCCGAAAGGTGCCGCAAGGGCTGTGTGAGTCCGAAAGAAGAACTCCAATTAATTTTCGCCTTACCCTCCTGACCTCGTTTGGTTGTAACGAGTATCACGCCGTTCGCGCCGCGCACGCCGAACACTGCCGTGGATGCCGCATCCTTCAGAACGGTAATGTTGTCAATCTCGTTCGGATCCATTTGGAAAAACGAACGTTCAACGCCATCGACAAGAATCAAAGGCATGGAAGATTGATTGGTCAGGGAGCCTGAACCGCGTACGTACAGTGTAGGGTCTTCCGCTCCAGGCTGACCTGACACTTGGATGGAAGAAACGCCGGTGAGTGCACCCGCAAGAGATGCCGCGGCGCTTCCGGCAGGAGATTTGAGAATATCGTCGGAACTGATGGACGTGATGGCACCGGTGATGGAAGTCTTGCGCTGGGAGCCATAGGCAACAATCTGAACCTCATCAAGGAAATTCTGATCGTCGGACAGTTTGACGAGGATGCCGCTGGTCGTGGTCGGCCGCAGTTCCACGTCTTGATAGCTGATGAAAGAGAACACGAGTATGGGTTCGGTACCATCGGGAACCGAGATCCTGAACGCGCCGTTTTCATCGGTGGTCGTGCCGATCGTCGTACCTTTTATGTAAACAAAAGCACCGATGAGCGGCTCCCCTGTCGTCGCATCCACAACCAGTCCTGAATACTCCTTCGCAGGAGTCTGTTCCGATGCCTCAAGCGTCGGCACCGTCGATGATTCAGCGCTGGCAGCCGGAGACGCGAAGGCCGCGACGGCACCGATGCATAATACGGACAGCGCGATAGTCCACGATTTGCTATTCATGATATCTTGGGTAAGTTGAATGGGGCAGGCGTTGTGCGGAGCGCCTAAAAAAAGCATTTCAGCGCTTATGGACACAGTCTGATTGTTCCATAGGCGCCGAAATAACGGTTAAAAGAATCGCATATTCTTTAAAAACCGATCCGGCAATTTTCCATGCCGGATCGGTCGGAAAATCAGATTACTTTGTCTTTACTGTTACTACGTAAGAAGTACTGGTCGGAGTAACGCCTTCGATAACGGACTTGCCGTTGACGACAAGCGAAGGAAGGAAGTCCGGAGCCTCACCGAAGGAGTTGCCAAGGGCCGCCGCGTTTCTCCAACCGAGCCTCTGAGCCATCCAAGCCATCTGCTTGAGACTGTAGCCGCGATAGTTGAAGCCGGCATTGGTCGCTTCTTCCCATCCATTGTCAACATCAACGTAACCGGGCTGACCATCCCAGTTGCTGAATCCGGCTTCATTGATCATGAAGGCGATTTTACCGTCATACGTGATGCCGACAAGGTTGTGCACGTTATAGAAATTGGTGCTCCAGCCCATTCCAAGCACTCCATTATCGGAAACGTAGCCGGAGTGATCGTTGTTAATGAGATCATGGACACCCATGGACTTGCCGTTGCGGACGAGCCATCCGCAAACCCACGCCATATCCGATGCCGTGATCTCTGTAGTCGCGGAATTCATCAGGCTTTCGTGAGCCGCCGCCTTTACCGCCTCATCATCATCGGGAGCATAAGGTGCCTCCGTTTGGAAAGGAAGGTCATAATACTTGTCGCCCTTGAGCGCGGGAGTGGCGAAACCGAGGGTGCCGTCATCAACGGTGATGGCCGCGCGGTATAACCAATCCTTGCCGGGGAAAATCACGTTGCCGGCATCCTTGATGAGATAGTCGAGCGCGTCGGTACGTGTCCAACCGGAAGTTGCCACAACGGCTTGCTGGGCTACAGGATCTACCGGGTCCGCAGAAGCGACAAGATCGGCCTTGACCTTGGAAGCGTCAACTGTAACGATGACGATCTTGCCGAAGCAATTCATGGTTCCGCGGTCACCCGTCCAATCGCCGGGGAAGGAGAAGATGTCATCCAGGTGGCCGACATCGTAGTGATTTCCGTCAGCGGTAGCGATTTCCCAAGCGCGGGGATTGGCGCTGCCGTAAAGATTCATGCCCCAGTCCGGAGCCCAGTCCCAGTTGGTGTCAATCGATGTAGACACACAAGGGATCGGGAGCGCCTGTACAGCCTCGGCGGCGTAAACCTTGAGCCAAGGCTGATCCGCGGTCGCGAAGTTTACGGAAACATCCAGGAAACCGAGTTGCTCGGGAGTGGCCTTCATGTACTTGCTCGCATCGAGAATGACAAAATAGGTTCTCTCGCCCCCGAGATTGATCACGAGCGGCTGGGAGTTGCCCTGGGCGAAATCGAAAACAAGGNTGGCAGGAAGTGTCGCGCCTGTCTGNAGAGCCCCGTCGTTGAACACCAGCTCGATGTTGTTGAAATCCATCTTCTCCTCGTCGAAGGCGATTTTGATCGTCTTGGTCGTATTGTCAACCGTAAGATCTTCGCCTTCATTCAACCCCTTGATCTGAATCTTTTGAGGATTGACGATCGGGAAAGCGTTGGAAGAGAATTTGACGGAATACTTTACGATCGCGTTGTTCGGGTCCGTGAAGTTAAAGGTCGGCGTGCTCTGAAGATCTACCCCGGTGAGTGACTTGGGATAGGTAAGCGCCCAGCCATCGTTTACATCAATGGTAATGTTGCAGTTTGTGAAGTTCTCGGCATTGTTGAAGGTGAAAGTAACGGTGCGATTGACATCGTCGACCGCGCCGACAATCGTTTCATCACCGCTCGTTACGGAAACCTTGTTGATCGGAACTTCTGCGTAAACAGGAGTTTTTTCCTTGTTGCATGATGCAAGAACCGTTGCACCTGTGGCGATAAGAGCCAGCAAATAACTGAATTTTTTCATTAGTGTTAGAAATTAAAATTTATCTCATTGTTTTTTCAAGCTTGTTTAATCAGGCAAACTGAAATATATTACAAATAACGGTCATTTACAAAGGTACTGAATCAACAGGCATACAAGGTGGAAAAAATAACGGAATAATTCCCTTTTCGAACCCGCGATACGCTGCAAAGATAATATTTATTATTTTTGCGCTACACACCAGACGACACTATCTCAATGGCAAGATTCCCAGCATACAGCCTGCTCGTTTTGGCGCTATCGGTTTCCGCATGCGCATGCTCAAAAGAAGAAAACGCGCTCAAATTGAATTATGACTTCGTGGGTATTACCGGCAAGACTCCCGAATCCTTCTCTTCCTGGAAAGCCAACGCATTCGTGTTCAGTGAAGGAATGTGTTCTGCCATCTACAGAGAAGAGTCTCTTTCAGACTTGAAGACCATCCGGGCAAAATCAGGAGATGTCGTGACGCTTGTCGCCTATTCCTCTGATTCCAATCTCGGCTTTACCGCCCTTCGGAAAGGAGATGATGCCGAAGCATACAGTCTGGTCACGCTGGATTCCAAGGCTGAAACCGGTGAAATCTGGTATGCTTCCAGCACCGTCAGCGAGAACGACGAGACCATCACGCAAGTTCTACAGCCCCTGACGTCCACAATTACATTCTCCGTAAACGATAAACCCGAGAATTATGAAAGCGCCGGAATAATCATCTCAGGGTTCGGCAATCGCTGGGACATTTACAAAGACAGCCTCTGCGCCGACCATTCCCGGATNGTTTCCATGTCGCTGAAAGAAGGAACCGTCACCGTCCTTCCCATGCANGAAGATCAGGAAACATGGGGGCTTGAAATCGACCTTGCCGTCGGGGGAAAAGTATTCCATCCCCTGTTCCCGGCTCTTCCAAGAATAGACAGAGGCCAGCATGTGGAAGTAAGCATAGATTTGAAGGATTTCGCCTCAAGCGCCATCTATTCCGTCACTTGCAAGGCAACGGACGCTGTCGAAGGCAAAGAGGTATATTCGCAGACCAAACGTTTCACCGCTTTGGAGAGAGGCGACAACACACACTACGCTGTTTCGATCTTCAGCAACGGCTCTTGGGAAAAGATGGAGGTCTACGACGCGCTTTGCTCAAACGCGGCAAAGCACACCGCGATCTGGAATGACTGGGCAAATGAGAAAGCGCTGCGGGACACGATGTCCTACTGCATTTTCGAAAACGACTTCGAGGGTCCCGTCAAAGTCAGGGTGAGCAAACTTGACGGTACATTCAATACCTGCGAAGTCCGGCCAAGCCCTTATGGAATCCAGGCAACGGTCATTTCCAACAGCGAAATTGAATTCACGATCCCATCCTACGACATGCGGAAATTGAGTGTCGAATTCGACGGTGACCGTTTCCACAACCTGTTCCTCTACGGATACAAACCCGATCAAGGAAAACCTACGGAGAGTTCCGCAACCGTCAAATACTACGGTCCCGGAGTCCATCATGCCGGCACCATCACTTTGAACGCCGGCCAGACGCTGTATCTGGATTACGGCGCCAAGGTGTATGCGAATGTCGTGACCTACGGAGACAACGTCACCATCGCCGGACATGGGATTCTGTCCGGAGAAAATATGAAACACTTCGGAGACAACCAGTACAGCTGGGGAGATTTTCTGATCTGCTGCAACAAAAACAACAATTCCTTTGTCAAGAACCTGACCATCAAGGACATCACGATGATTGACAGCCCGGGATGGAACATGTGCGTCAGGACAACGGAAGGCGTCTCCATAAGCGGTGTCAATATGATCAGCTGGGAACTCAACGGAGACGGGGTGGACATCGTGAGCTGCAAGGACGTCGAAATCGCGGACTGCTTCCTTCGTAATTACGATGACTGCATCACACTGAAGTGCAGATTCATTGTTGAACCGATTTCAGAGGTATGCAATGTCAGGATTCACGACAACCTGATCTGGAACGACTTTGCCAGAGGAATTGTTGTCGGACCGGAAGCCGGGAAAATATCCGACCCGGGTTATATCCACGATGTAGAGATCTATGACTGCATTTTCCTTGAGCATGGCAACGGTGCTCCGGACGATTTGCGGGCGGCATTCTGCATCGGCCAGGGAAGCAACGGACGATCGCCGCTTTGGCAGGGAACGGATCCGCCGATGCCGATCCGGAACATCACGGCAGCCNATCTTACTTTCGACCATATCAACAAGAATGGCCGGGCGATCGCGATCCGCCAGTACGCCGACAGCAACGTTAAACTCAGCAACGTGACATTCAAGAACTTCAAAGTGCTTGACCGGAACGGAAACCGCTATCCGGCGATGTACATTTGGACGAGAGGCGCTTCCATCGAAGGTCTTCAGATCATGAACCTTACTTATAACGGGAATGCGGTCACATCAACCGGCACCCAATTCGGGATTGATAAACCTGAGCGCGTGAGTTATACAATAGAATAATCAATAATAATATGTTTAATAGATTCGTAAGATTGATAATTTCGGCTCTCTCGTTGGGACTGAGCCTGTTAGCCTGTTCCAACAGCATGGAGCTGAAAGATTTGAATGTGCCGCAGTCAAAGGTTGAGAAAGTCTCCATGACTCCCGCCGCGATCACACTCAAGGACGGCACAAACACGTTTATCGGCGCGAAGGTTTCTCCCTGGAGCGCGACTGCCGGTCAAACCATTGTTTGGTCCTCCGCAAACCCGGAAATCGCGGATGTCAACCAACAGGGTCAGGTTTTCGCCCTTAAGGTTGGCGAGACCGACATCATCGCNCAAGCAGAAGAAGTACAAGGCATCTGTCGTGTAACGGTCGTCAGTTCAAGGATTCCCGCAGAAACGATCTCTTTCCTCCAATCTTCCGGCAGAGTCAAGATCGGAAGCAAATTGCAGCGGATTGCCACCGTGGAGCCTGCGACTTCGACAGACATCATTGCCTATCAGTCGTCAGACGAATCCATCGCCACCGTAGATGCAACCGGTACCATAGCCGGCAAAAAGGAAGGCTACGTGACGATAACCGCCTCTGCCGGTGAGCGAAGCGCGACCATGGAAGTGCTGGTACACGGTGACCTTTGGATGGAGCAGGTCGATCCGCTCATCAAACCCACAAATTGGGAATACCATCCTTTCAAAAGAGATACGATCCGTGTGGCGCGCGGGGAAACCGCGACCGCCCAGATGATCGTTTACGCGGATTCGAACCAGGGAACGGTTACTCCTTCCCTTCAGAAATTTGCCGTCAAGGGCAGCGATGGGGTCGCCTTTGATTCAAAGCTCTTCTGGGTAAGGGATGTACGCTGCACGGAACAATGGATGAGTTGGTTTGGCGGTCCGCCTTCAGACAGATATCCGCATGAGCAGTATGACATACCCGATGCGCTGATGCCCCTGAGCGACTGGCAAGTGAACCTGTCCGCAGGCCAATCCGGTTCGTTCTGGATTGAAGTCACCATCCCTCGGGACGCGCAGCCCGGCCTATACGAATGTGTCGCCGCCATTCAGGGGGCGCAAACTGCCGAACTGCCATACGTAGTAGAGGTGTACGATGTCACATTGCCGGAAAAACAGACTTTGAGCATTATGCAATGGCTTCATCAGAACCTCACGGCCATGAATGGCGGGGAGCCGACCGAAATGTACCAAGTGTATAACTGGTTCGAGCACAAAATCATTCCGCTCGTCAGGGAATACGGGCAGAACTGCTTCAACTCTCAGTACTACTGGCCCTACCTCACGAATCGCAAGCTTGTACAGAATGCGGACGGCGAATGGGAGATGACCGCGAATTTCAGCCAACTGGGAAGAGAGATCGAAATGTATCTCCGCGCCTGTCCCGACCTCCACTATGTCCAGGGCGGAAACATCATCTCAAGCGCGGCCAAGAAAGGAGAGGGCATCCTTGTCCTGCTGGGTCTGGAACTCAACGAAGACGGAACCCCGAAGCTTGGAGCGCACCTCGGCGGAGGCGTTTATGAGCCGGTTTGGACCTACGTGGACCAGGGTGCGGAATACAGCAAAGAAGCAGAGGCCTATTTCTCGCTCTACTTCCACGCGCTTCAGGAATATCTCCGCAGCCACGAATTGGCAGATGGCCGCACATGGCTCGACATCTATCTTCAGACCATGTGCGACGAGCCGGGCGACAAGGCGGCTAGGGCATACGAATGGTTGGGGTCTTACGTCAAGAAAGGGGCGCCGGACCTGATTACCATGGAGCCTATCGGCACGCACAACATTTCCGACAAAGTGCTTGATATACCTTGCCCCTGCATCGATGTCCTAACCGGTCCCAGAGGATACGAGTACACGGAGAATCAGATTCCTTGGATTTATTCGGCGGTCGGTCCGCAAGGAGAAGGCCTCAACAGGTTCATCCGCATTCCGCTCATCAAGACCCGTCTGATGCACTGGCTCAACTGGCGCTACCACACGGTAGGCTATCTGCATTGGGGTCCGAACTACTGGCAAGGCGCGCGCGTGGAGAATGATCCTTGGACAGACGCAAACGGACAGTTTCCCGGCGGCGACATGTGGATCATCTGGCCGGGAGACGAAACCGTTTATCCATCTATAAGGCTTGCCGCCATGCGGGACGGAATCCGGGACTACGAACTGCTCAAGATGGTATCTGAAAAGGAAGGACTGGCCAAGGCCGATCAGCTCTGCAACGAAATCGTTCAGGATACCTGGAACTATTCAACAGACGTTGAAGTCTTCAGGGCTCAGCGCAAAGCGATACTGGACTGTCTTGCCGGAAGAACAAAGTAGGTTATCATCAACGACTCATGAGCCATCTTCATAAAACCATTGCGGGCGTAATTTCATTGCTTACGGCCTCCATCCATCTGTATTCCCAAGGCAATCCCGCCGATCTGGTGCCGGCTCCACAAGAATACAGCATTTCGGAAGGAGTCTATACAATCCCCGCGGATGGTCCGCGATTCGTCATTTCAAAAAAGAACGTACAGGAACTTCCGGACGGATTGCCCGATTTCAGCAGAAAAGGAGCATACCGGCTTGAAGTCAAACGCGACCAAGTGCTCATCCGTTCCGCCACCGAGGAAGGGATCTTCTATGCGAAACAGACCTTTTCCCAGATGACGGACAGTACCGGAAACGTCGTTTGCTGCACGATCCTTGATTATCCCAGATTCCGTTGGCGCGGAATCTTGGTCGATATCTCCCGCTTCTTCCTCTCCCCGGAATTCCTGAAGCGTCAGATGGATGTCATGGCAAGTCTCAAGATGAATGTCATGCACATTCATCTGACTGATGACGGCGGCTGGAGATTCGGCGCCGAATCCATGTCGGACCTGATCTCAACCTCGGCATGGAGATTGGGAAACTCGTGGAAAGAATGGGGCAATCAGGGCTACAAGTATGCCACAGAGGGCAATCCGATTGCTACCGGGGGATACCTTTCCGAGAAGGATATGCGCGATCTGGTGGCCTATGCCGCGGAGCGTCACATCACCCTGGTTCCGGAGGTTGACTTCCCCGGCCATTCCGACCCTGTTCTCATCACCTATCCCAACCTCCGCTGTCTGAACCCGGACGGGACACCGCGGATGGAAACCCATGAACTATGCCTCGGCAATCCCGAGACCTATGCGTTTGTAAAGAAGTTGATCGACGCGCTCGTTGACATATTCCCGTCACAATACATCCATATCGGCGGGGATGAGGCCAATACCGCGCCTTGGGAGGCCTGCCCGCGATGCCAGGCAGTCATGCAACGGGAAGGGCTGAAGAATGGAAAAGAACTTCAAAACTATTTCGAGCACATCGTGGTTGACTATGTGAAGTCCAAAGGCAGAAAGGCCATAGGCTGGAATGAGTCTGTGGAAGAGGATGCTCCGAAAGATCTTACCATGACGGCCTGGAACGGTACGGCGATAGGCCCGAAAATCGCTGCAAGCGGCCGTGACGTGGTCATGAGTCCGAACACGAAATACTATCTGGACTATGTCCAGGATGCCCCCATGAAGGAGCAAAGTCCGATGGGGTCCTATCTTCCCATTGATTCGGTTTATACCTACGAGCCGCTGGAAGGCGTGGCGGATCAGGACACCTGTCACGTGCTCGGAGTGCAAGGCAATCTGTGGACGGAGCACGTGGATTCACCATCAAGGGCAGAGTATCTGCTCTATCCGCGCGCCCTTGCCGTGGCAGAGGTCGGATGGAGCAGCGCGGACAGGAATCTGAGCGACTTCCGACGTCGCGCGCAACTTTTCTGCAGCAACAAGCTCAAGGAATATACATACTTCGACCTTTCGGAAGAAATCGGAGAGCGTCCGAAATTCTTCACGCCTGTTCAGCACCTCGCCGTAGGCGCCCAAGTGAAATACAACAAGGCCTTCTGCTCAAGGTTCCCCGGAAGCGGGAACAGCGTCCTTGCGGACGGCCTTTTGGGCGGCTGGAGTTTCGAGACTTCCCGCTGGAATGGTTTCGACACTGATATGGATGTAACCCTTGACCTCGGTTCATCCAAGCCCATTCATTCTGTTGAAGCCACCTTCATGGGCAACCGGTCCGTGTGGATCGCCGTCCCGGAATCAATCGAAGTGTTCGTTTCCGACGATGGTATGAATTTCCGCGCCGCGGGAAAATCGATGAGCGAGGTCTACGAGCAAGAGGCATCCATGGTCTATTTCCCGATCCGAGTCAACGTGAATGAGGAAGCGAGATATGTCCGGGTCTTGGCTAGGAAGAAAAGCGGAGGTTTGTCCGCCTATATGTTTACGGATGAAATCATCATCAATTAGTATATGAGAGGACGCTCGATTTGCGGACTTTCCATGGGCAGTGGCCACACCTGGCCGAACTGGCGACTCTACCTCAATGTTTTCGCTCCATTGCTGTTCAAGTAGGAACATACAGTAACAAGAGAGGCCCGAAAATTATCTTCGGGCCTCTTTTCTTTTTTTGTTTTGGGAAAATCTATTCCACATCAAACTCCTTTTTGAAGGGAGCGTCACGCTTGTAGGCTTCCCAGCCATTGCCGGGATCCCCGGTCTTGCAGAACGAAGTCCAGTGATCCACCATTTTGTTGCTAAGGGCATAATCGGCTTCCGTGAAAGGCCGCCAACTGTTCTTCAGCGTATGGAACATGTACCAAAGTTCGGCAGAATGGAAGGCACCGGGATCCTTTTCGGGGTCGTCGTCATCGCCTGGAAGGTTGCGCATAAACTCGTATAGATAAACCGGCTTGCAGCCCAGCGAATCTCGCACTGCGCAGAAGCGGTCAACGGGGGCACCCCCCAGCGTCCCCACATCGTTGAGATTGTACCCGATCATGATGGGCACATCGGCGATGAGATTCCGGTATACCAGATCATTGAATGAGCGCGGCAGGACCCTGAATCCTTGCGGAGCGATTCCACCGCCGCTCTGAATAATGGCTTTTGCAAAAAGCCCCCGTGAATCCGGCACGGCCAGATGATACATCACACTCATCCCGCCGGCGCTCTGTCCGAAGATCGTGATGTTGTCGGGATCCCCGCCGAACTGGGCGATGTTGTTCCGGATCCATTTCAAGGCAGCGACCTGATCCTGAATGCCGAACCTACCGGTCAAATCGTCAGCGAAATTGGTCCGAAGCAGATAGCGGGTCTGCCGGAATCCATATTCCCCGAGCCGATAATTGATGGTCACAAGAATGACACCCCTGGTTGCCCAGGCATCCCCGTCCATCGTCATTTCGTGGCCGTAGCCGCTGATGAAGGCCCCGCCGTGGATCCACATGGCAACCGGAAGTTTGGCATCCGCTTTTCCGATCGACGCCGCCGGCGCCCAGACATTGAGATAGAGACAGTCTTCGCTCTGATCCGGGGTCCCGTTCCAATAGAATTCGTCCCAGTAGAAGGTTCCAGGCGGACTTCCGGCCTGCGGGCAGATCTTGCTGAATGTGTCGGCGATCTTCACGCCTCTCCAGGGAACAACGGGTTGCGGGGGCTTCAACTTGAGGTTACCGACAGGCGGAGCGGCATACGGAATCCCTTTGTACACCATCACGTTGGTGGAATCGGTCAGGACCCCCTTGATCTTGCCGCCTTCAACCGTCAAGACGGGATTCGTATCCATACAAGCGGAAACTGTAATCATTCCGATCAAGAAGGCTGCCGTCCGCAAAATTTTCATTTTCACGACTCTAATTTTCCAAAGACTTTCTGGCCTCACGATCCGGGTCGTTCATGACCTTGCATTCGTCACCGAGGAACATGAGTTCGCCGTTTTCAGGGGTATATTCCGGCCATTCGGGAAGGCCTTTCACGTTCGGATTGCCGGTACGCATAAAGGCGAGCAGGGCACCTGCCATCTTCTTGGACAGATTCCGGGGACGGGCGCCGCCACCGGTGTGGGTCACCATACGATCCGTGTTCATGAACCAATAGCAGATGTCAGCGCAGTGCGGCGCTCGCATCCGGCCGTCGAACAGCGGTGAATTCATACCGAACCAAGCCACATAGACCGGAGCCTCCTGGACATGCTTGGCATTGGCCGTATTAACCACTCCAACCCGCGAGCTGAAAATCAATCCGACGGCATCGATCGGCTTTTGATCCGGGAACACCTCCATGTAGGCATCGAAAGCAGCCTCCGGATTGGTGACCGCGCCTCCGAAGCCTCTCATTGACTTCAGGATCTCGATCGCTCCCGCACGATCCACCTCTTCCAACGCCGCGTTCGTCTTGCTGGGAGCGGATTCCGAAGTCGTGGAACAAAGCAGCAGCGGAACCTTTGCAGAAGCGGCAGCCGGATCGCTGAAGAAGGTGCCGGCAGGAATATGGGTGCCGTCGGCAACCGGTCCGAAGCCCCTGCGGAAGCCTGTAGTAGGGCGTATTGCATTGAACTCCCGATAAGAAGCATTGGCGAGGTCAATGTACTCTCTCCAGGTCATGGACTGGAGCTTTTCCATGCTCTTGCCGGCCTTCTCATAGATGAATTTGCCGAGTTCCTGACTGTAGCCCGGATCGATCGCCGAGATTGTGTTGCCGCTCAGGGCAACTCCTTTGCTGACCAAGCCTGCCGTTTCCGGCATCTGAATCAAATTGCAGACCTTGGCACCGCCTCCGGACTGCCCTATGATGGTCACGTTGTCCGGATCACCCCCGAAGGAAGCGATGTTGTTGTGTACCCATTTGAGGGCATCCACGCAATCCAGAATGCCGACATTCCCGGAATCCTTGAACTTCGGATCGACGGCCGAAAAGTCGGTAAAACCTATGGGACCGAGACGGTGGTTGACCGAAACGAAAACCACATCCCCGAAACGGGCGAAATTCTCTCCGTGATAACCGTCCTGCTCAATGGCGTTGCCGTTCGTGAAGCCTCCGCCGTGGAACCACACGATGACCGGACGCTTGGCCTCATCCAGGTTCGGCGTCCAGATATTGAGGGTCAAGCAGTTCTCGCTGACATCATGGTAATTCCAGTGGTCCGTGAACGTTCCGTAACCGTTCGGCCATTTGTTGTCCGTAATCTGCGGAGCAACGTTGCCGTAGAAAACCGCAGGACGAATGTCTTCCCAAGGCTGGGGTTTCTGGGCCCGCATGAACCGGTTCTCTCCATCCACCGGCGCCCCGTACGGAACTCCGAGGAAGGTGTAGATTTCTCCGAGAATATAGCCGCGAACGCGACCATATTCCGTGTTTGCGACTGCGATGTTGTCACCGATGAAGAGTTGCTGCTCTTCGGGACCTTCGCAAGCCGCCCCGCTTCCGCTTCCCGACTTGCAGGCCGGAAGGAGCATCGCGCCGGCAAGCACTGCGGAAATGATAAAAAATTTAGGCATTAGTTTCATATATATAATTAATTAGTTCTATTCTACTAAAATAGCAAAATAAAATAATTCTGCAAACATAAAACGATGGAAAATGGTTGATTATCACCTGATAATCAAAGCAACAGACTTTCAATACAGGGTTCAAGGGATGATTCCATGGACTTCGGCAAGTTCACACATGGATTTGTTGTTTCCCAGCACATTCTTGAACTCAATCTGCCCTCCGTTCTCCGCCACATCATTTGTCCCGGCGAGAATGACAACGATCTTATTCATGATTTCTGCATGCTAAATAATTTGAACGACAGATAGGCAAGATACAACACCCCGATGCTGATGACGATCACGGATCCTACCTGAGATCCAAGAGCATCGGAAAGAATACCCATGAAAAGCGGGAAGATACTGCCGCCAATGAGTCCCATTATCATAATGCCTGATATTTCATTGCTCTTATCTTGATTCGACAGCAAAGCACTTGAAAATATCATTGAAAAGATGTTGGAATTGCCGTATCCGACCAACGCGATGGCAACATAAAGAAGTACAAGTGTCTTGAATACCATCAATCCGATCATGGAAAGCGCCATCATGGCCACACTGATCGCGAAGAACTTCTTGAGCGGGAAATGAGCAAGGATGAAAGACCCTGTCAGACAACCAACCGTCCTAAAGAGGAAGTAAACACTTGTCGCTATCCCCGCCTTCGCAAGAGGGAACCCCAATTTCTCCATAATGATTTTCGGGGCGCAGGTATTGACGCCGACATCTATTCCGACATGACAGATAATACCCAGAAAGAACAAGAGGATGGTGGCGTTGCCCAACATACCCAGACACTGAAAGAATGTCGTGGATTTGCCTTTCGGCGCATCTTCTTCGAATTTTGTAAATCCGAGTAAAACCAGTGCGACAAGGGTTACCACGAAGAAAATTGGATACAAGAGCATCCAGTTGTCGAATCGAGTGAAAGCCCAACTGGCAATGAACGGAGCGATAAAGGAAGCGATCGCTTTAACAAACTGTCCAAAAGTCAGCGTACTGGCGAGTTTCTCGCCTGTAACAACCAAAGAAATCAGAGGATTCAAAGAGACTTGCATCAAGGTGTTCCCGATGCCCAACAAGGCAAAAGAAACCAACATGATGGGATAGTTATAAGCGAAAAGGGGGAGAGCCAGCGCGAACGCAGTGATGATCAAACTCAGCAGCACGGTCCTCCGTTTACCGATCCTGTTCATCATCAATCCCGCCGGTACGGCAAGAATAAGGAACCAGAAGAAGACCATGGTCGGAAGGAAGTTCGCTACCGTGTCCGTCAAAGCAAAGTCAGCCTTGACGTAGTTGGTCGCTGTTCCGACCATATCCACGAATCCCATCACGAAGAAGGTAAACATGATCGGCAAGAGCTTGCCGATTTTGTTCGTATTAGCTGTTGTCATAATTTAAATATTTATTTGAATCAGTAGTTGAAAATTAAAAAGTAATTTAAGAAATTTCTGTTTAACGATTATTCTGAAAAATAGCACAATTCTTCCAACAATTTCATCCTCCCCGAGAAAAATATAACCAGCCAAGAAGTTGAAACAGCCTCTTGGCCGGTTGATCAATAATACTATTCTTATCGGAAAGAATAATCCAAACTCTTGAGCGAGGCGTCGGCTGAACTGCCTCCGTACAGCAAGACATAGTCTCCGCGCACAGGCTTCACATCCCACGCAGCGACGT
>JGI24711J26586_10000359_pt1 | contig 34861 bp, 30 predicted proteins | sample BioPla3DNA1_FD_26586 | JGI IMG/M metagenome (IMG submission 26586)
TTAAAACAATAAATTAATAATTAAATAAATAAAATAATTACTTTTTTAATTAAGAACTTAATTTAATAAGTGTCTATAATGTCAGCGAATCATATATTATAGCCTTTAATATAATTTTAAAATTTATTTCGGGAGGAGAATAATAATTATGAACGAAAAAGCAACATTAGTAATAGAAAAAAGGGAAAAAGCAAATAGCAGGTCCAGCAAGCAACTGAGAAAAATTGGTTTTGTGCCCGGCTCTATCAGTAGAAAAGGAAAGGATTCTATTTCGGTAAAGGTTAAAAAGGAAGAGCTTATGAAGAGCTTGTCTAAACACGGAAGAAATTATATCTTTAATCTTAAGCTGGATGGGGATGATATATCTGCAATAGTTAAGGAAATGAATTATTCGCCGTTAAAAAGGGAATTAATGAGCGTTGATTTTCAACAAATATCCTTAACAGATGAAATAAAAATGAATGTAGAAGTAAAACTGATCGGAAAAGACTCTGTAGAATTTAGAAAGCTATTGGTACTGCAACAGATGGATCAGATACCCGTAAAGGGTTTACCACAGGATATACCCGATTTTATCGAAATAGATGTGACCAATCTTGATGTTGATGATAAAATCGCTATCGGTGATGTTAAGTATCCAAAAGGAATTGAACCTGACATCGAAGCTGATAAAATAGTATTAACAATAATCAAACCTAAGGTAAGAGGTGAAGAAGCTACAGAAGAGCCGGATGAAGAAACAGAGACAGAATCAGAATAATAAAATCAGAAACAGCTTGAAATATACGAGGGTATTACGCTTAAATGGTGTAATACCCTTTTTACTTCTTTATGGGGCAAAAGAGTAATATACTAATTGGTGAAGGACTGTAGTTGTATCAAAACTCATAAAGACGGTGATATCGTTATGTATTCACTCCCGATTGTGGGAAACAAATCAGTCAATTCAAAATTTAAAACTTTATTTTTAGAGCTTATACTAAAAACAAAGCAATTCGCATATGTATGAATTAGCCAAAGATATCAAGACGAAAGCTTGTATATTTGGAGAAAATGCATAGGAGGTTATGTACACATGGGCAAATATGTAATGGCATTAGATTCAGGTACAACAAGTAACCGTTGTATCTTGTTTAATGCAAAGGGAGAAGTATGCAGCGTAGCACAAAAGGAATTTACACAGTATTTTCCAAAGCCGGGGTGGGTGGAACATGATCCAAACGAGATTTGGGCATCCCAACTTGGTGTTGCAACTGAGGCAATGCGAAAAATTGGTGCAACGGCGGAGGATATTGCCGCCATAGGTATAACAAATCAACGTGAAACAACTATTGTATGGGATAAGGAAACCGGGGAACCGGTATATAATGCTATTGTGTGGCAGTGCAGAAGAACATCTGAATACTGCGATTCCTTAAAAGAAAAGGGGCTTGTTGACACAATCAGACAGAAGACAGGCCTTGTAATCGATGCATATTTCTCGGGGACAAAGGTAAAGTGGATTCTTGATAATGTGGAAGGCGCAAGAGAAAAAGCGGAAGCCGGACAATTACTGTTCGGCACAGTTGAGACCTGGCTGATCTGGAAGCTGACAAACGGAAAGGTTCATGTAACCGATTATTCAAACGCCTCCAGAACCTTGCTTTTTAACATCATTGATCTTGATTGGGATGATGAGATTCTCGCAGAACTTAATATTCCAAGATCAATGCTGCCAAAAGCTATGCCATCCAGCTGCGTTTATGGTGAAACTGATCCTTCCTACTTTGGTGGAGCAATACCTATCGGTGGAGCAGCCGGTGACCAGCAATCGGCTTTATTTGGGCAAACCTGTTATAACCCGGGTGAAGCAAAAAATACATATGGAACAGGTTGCTTCATGCTGATGAATACGGGAGAAACTCCGGTATTCTCTAAAAATGGTCTTGTTACAACCATTGCCTGGGGTCTGGACGGAAAAGTTAATTACGCACTTGAAGGTTCTATTTTTGTTGCCGGTGCAGCTATCCAATGGCTTCGTGATGAAATGAAGTTAATTGATTCTTCACCAGATTCCGAGTATATGGCTAAAAAAGTGCCCGATACAAATGGATGTTATGTAGTTCCTGCATTCACAGGTCTTGGTGCCCCCCACTGGGAACAGTATGCCAGAGGAACTATTGTAGGGCTGACAAGGGGTTGTAATAAGTACCACATTATCCGTGCAACACTGGAGTCTTTGGCTTATCAGACATTTGATGTTTTGAAAGCAATGGAAGAAGATTCAGGTATTAAGCTCAGTGCTCTTAAAGTGGATGGCGGAGCATGTGCCAATGATTTCTTAATGCAATTCCAGTCAGATATAATAAATGCTCCGGTTCTCAGACCTGAATGCGTTGAAACTACAGCTATGGGNGCCGCTTATCTTGCAGGTCTTGCAGTAGGGTACTGGAATACCAAGGAAGATGTNATAAAAAACTGGAAAATATCAAAGGTTTTTGAACCAATGATGGAGGATGAGGTCAGAGAACAAAAANTAAAAGGCTGGAACAAAGCAGTGAAATGTTCCTTCGGATGGGCAAAAGAAGAATAAAATAGGAGGGTCAAAATTTTGGAGGTATAAGTATGTGGTTAATATTTATTGCAGAATTAATAGGTACTGCAATGCTCATCCTGTTAGGCGATGGTGTGGTAGCAAACGTGTGCTTAAATAAATCGGGCATGAAGGGAGCAGGTTCCATACAAATCACATTTGCCTGGGGCCTTGCCGTTATGCTTCCTGCATTTATATTTGGTGCATCTTCCGGAGCTCATTTCAATCCTGCATTAACCTTGGCACTGGCTGTGGGAGGTTCAACGCCCTGGGAACAGGTTCCTGTTTATATTCTCGGAGAATTTGCCGGAGCAATTCTGGGAGCAATTATTGTATATATTTTATTTAAAGGACAATTTGATGCAACGGAAGATCCGAACACAAAGCTTGGTGTATTCTGCACCAGCCCAAGTGTTCCAAATGTAGGTCTTAATCTTTTTAGTGAAATAGTTGGTACTTTTGTATTGGTATTCGCAATTCTGGGAATTGGCAATGTTGCCGGTATTGCTTCAGGTGTTGAGAAGCTATTGGTATTTGGTGTCATTGTTTCTATCGGTATGTCATTGGGTGGATTGACAGGTTATGCAATTAATCCGGCTCGTGACTTAGGACCACGTATTGCCCATGCAATACTCCCTATTAAAGGGAAAAGAGATTCCAATTGGGGTTATTCATGGATTCCTGTAGTTGGTCCTGTTATAGGCGGTCTTCTTGCTCAACTTTTGTATATAGCAATTCCTTGGTAATCAATAATAGTTATTTGAAACTCTTTTATTTGTTATATAAGCGCATGGCGATATGCAGTTCAGACTATTGAAATGCACTAGCCATGCGCATATTTTCGAAGAATATCAATGAAATGCAGAATGGCAGAAACAAAATTTAATAGAGGGTGGATTGCCATGTATGATGTTATTATAATTGGTGCTGGTGTCACTGGTGCTGCAATAGCCAGGGAACTGTCCAGGTATAAAGTGGATGCTTGCGTTCTGGAAAAAGATGAAGATGTTTGTTGTGGAACATCAAAGGCAAATAGTGCCATCATCCATGCGGGTTTTGATGCTGCCCACGGGACTTTGATGGCAAAAATGAATGTTGCAGGCAATCTGATGATGGATCAACTGGTAAAAGACCTGGACATTCCGTTCAGAAAAAACGGATCGCTGGTTGTATGCTTAAGCGAAGATGACCGGCCGAAGCTGGAGGAGCTATACGAAAGAGGAATTGCCAACGGAGTAAAAGAGTTAAAGCTTTTGACAAAAGATGAAGTATTGGAAATGGAGCCGAATCTTTCAGAAAGTATTGTAGGAGCTTTATATGCACCTACGGCCGGAATCATATGTCCGTTTAATTTTACTGTTGCCATGGCTGAAAACGCTTATCAGAATGGAATACAGTTTTCTTTTAACACAGAGGTTACAGATATAATTAAGTTTGAGGAAGGTTATTTTGTTAAAACAAATCAAAAAGAGTTCAGGACCAGATATATAGTAAACGCTGCAGGCGTTTATGCTGATAAAATTCATAATATGGTCAGCAACAAAAAGATAAAAATTGTTCCCAGAAGGGGTGATTATCTCATTCTTGACAAGGATGTCGGATCCTTGGTTGATAAGACTATATTTACCGTGCCCGGTAAAATGGGTAAGGGAGTTCTTGTATCTCCTACTGTTCATGGAAATCTTATTGTGGGGCCTACCGCAATTGATATCGAGGATAAAGAAGCCACTTCTACAACGAAAGAAGGACTTGATGATGTTATAAAAAAAGCAAGCATGATAGTTAAAGATCTTCCGCTAAGGTATGTTATTACTTCTTTTGCAGGATTAAGAGCCCACGAAGTCGGCCATGAGTTTATAATCGGTGAAGCAGAAGATTCTAAAGGGTTTATCGATGCTGCCGGAATTGAGTCGCCGGGTCTTACAAGTGCTCCTGCTATTGGTGTTATGGTGGCAGATGTTTTAAAAGAAAAAATGGGTTTAGCCCTGAAAGAAAACTTTATTGCCCATAGAAAAGGAATATTGAATCCAAAAGAACTTACGCTGGAAGAACAGAAAAAACTAATCAGAGAAAAACCTGAATATGGTACTGTAATTTGCAGATGTGAAACTGTTACAGAAGGTGAAATCATAGATGCTATTCATCGCCCTCTCGGTGCAAAATCATTAGATGGCGTGAAAAGAAGAACAAGGGCAGGCATGGGAAGATGCCAGTCGGGCTTTTGTTCGCCAAAGGTGATGGAGATTCTGGCAAGAGAACTTGGGGCATCAATGCTGGACATTACAAAATCAGGCGGTGCATCCACCATTGTTGTAAAGCGAACAAAATAACGGGAGGGTGAATTATATGGAAACCTATGAAGTGATTGTTATAGGAGGAGGCCCGGCGGGTCTTGCGGCAGCTGTGTCTGCAAGGGAGCATGGAATTGATAGAGTTTTGATACTTGAAAGGGATAAGGAGCTTGGCGGTATTCTGAACCAATGTATACATAATGGTTTTGGACTCCAAATCTTCAAGGAGGAGCTGACAGGTCCGGAATATGCAAAACGTTTTATTGATAAGGTAGAAGAACTGAAAATAGAGTATAAACTAAATACAATGGTTCTTAATATCAGCGAGGGAAAAGTAGTCACCGCAGTCAACAGGGATGATGGCCTTTTTGAGCTGCAGGCAAAGGCTGTTATATTAGCCATGGGTTGCAGAGAAAGGTCAAGAGGAGCTCTTAATATCCCCGGTTATCGTCCGGCGGGAATTTTTTCGGCAGGTACAGCTCAACGCTTAGTAAATATAGAAAATTATATGCCGGGCAATGAAGTTGTAATTTTAGGTTCAGGTGATATCGGTTTAATTATGGCAAGAAGAATGACCTTAGAGGGAGCAAAAGTAAAGGTTGTTGCAGAGCTGCTGCCGTATTCGGGAGGTCTTAAGAGAAATATTGTACAATGCCTGAACGATTATGACATACCCCTTAAACTAAGTCATACGGTAGTGGACATCCATGGAAAGGAGAGAATTTCAGGTGTTACCATAGCCAGGGTGGATGATAAGGGCAAGCCAATTAAAAGCACAGAAGAATATTATTCATGCGATACTTTAATGCTTTCTGTCGGTCTGATACCCGAAAATGAATTATCCAGGGAAATGGGAGTTGACATAAATCCTGTAACAAATGGTCCAAGAGTAAATGAAAGTCTGGAAACTTCAGTTGAAGGGGTATTTGCCTGTGGTAATGTCCTGCATGTTCATGACCTGGTCGATTATGCAACCCTTGAAGCTCAGAATGCGGGCAGGAATGCGGCAGAGTATGTAAATAAATATAACGATAATAGTTCAAAGGCTGTGGATGGTGCAGAAATCAATATTATTGCGAAAAATGGAATCCGATATACTGTTCCTGAAAAAATAAATATAAATCGCATGGATGAAAGCGTTATTGTAAGGTTCCGTGTAACGGACATTTTTAAAAACGCATATGTCGTTGTTTTTCTTGATGGAGAACGGATCATACGCAAAAAGCGGCTCATTATGGTTCCAAGCGAAATGGAGGAAATAAGGCTGGAAAAGGCTAAATTAGCTGCTCATGACCAGCTCAGAACTGTAACTATAGAGGTTGAAAAGGAGTAGTGGGTTCTATGGAAATAAAGGAGGTAATCTGTATCAGCTGTCCTCTGGGGTGTGTGGTAAAAGTAGAAATCGATGATGGAGGGATAAAAAATATAACCGGATATAGCTGTAAACGCGGGATAACATATGCGCAAAAGGAAATAACGAATCCTGTAAGAATAGTTACATCAACAATTAAAGTGGACGGAGGAGAAAAACCTCTTGTATCAGTAAAAACCAAACAGAGTATTCCTAAAAACAAAATATTCGATTGTATGGATGAAATTCGCCGTATGGTGGTAAAAGCACCTGTAGAAGCAGGAGATATCATTATTGAGAATGTGGCGGGAACGGGGGTAGACGTGGTAGCTACCAAAGAAGTTCAACCGGCATTCCTGATTAACCAATGAAACCTGTATCTGCTGCGCCTCCAACATCATATGAGCGATTACATCAATTTGTTTTCTATATTTTGAATGAAAGTATGATATATTAAAAATATGAATTAATATATGAACTTTAAGGTAAAGGATGCACATATGAGGAGTAAAAAAATTATAGTTGTAGGTGGAGGAGCGGCAGGAATGACAGCTGCCATTTCTGCCGGCCGGCTTGGTGCAGATGTTACAATTTTGGAAAAGAATCCGCGCGTGGGTAAGAAAATTTTGGCCACCGGTAACGGAAGATGCAACTATACTAATGTCAATGTGAACGTCAGCTGCTATAATGGAAATAATCCGAAATTTACCTACAGTGCACTATCGGATTTTACTATAGAGGAGACAATAAGCTTTTTTGAAAAATTGGGAATTGAGCATAAAGTTGAGGATTTGGGCAAGGTTTTTCCCATGTCGGACCAGGCTTCCAGTATCCTCGATGTTCTTTTATACGAGCTTAATAATATTGGTGTAAATATAATTTGTGATGCAAATGTAAAGAATATCCTCAAGGATGAAAACAGGTTTGTTGTTCAGGTAGAAAGCGGTAAAGAATATACCGCTGACAAGGTTATATTAACTCCGGGAGGAAAAGCAATGCCCTCCAGCGGTTCTGACGGAAGCGGCTATGAATTGGCAAAAAAACTGGGGCACAAAATAACCGATATCTTTCCTGCCCTGGTTCAGATTATGCTGGAGGGACAATATTTTAAACGTATTGACGGAGTTAAATTTGTCGGAACTGCTGAAATAATTCATAATAATAAGTCTATAATTAAAGACAGAGGAGATATTCTCTTTACAAACTACGGAGTATCAGGACCTCCTGTCCTGCAAATAAGCAGAAAGGCGGGAGAGCTTTTAAATCAGAGGAAAGAGGCATATGTAAAACTGGATATACTGGATGCCATGACTGTTGATGAAGTTAGAGCTCTTATTAACAAACGCTTTGGACATAATCCTGAAAAATCCGTGGAATTCAGCCTTGTGGGTCTGATAAATAAAAGGCTTATACCGGTAATTTTATTAGAGGCCGGAATAGAGGATATAAAGCGGCCGGTTTCATATATTACTGCCAGTGAAACAGAGAGTATAGTAAGAGTTTTGAAGGACTGGAGATTCAAAATCAGAGGAACAAAAAGCTGGCCCAGTGCTCAGGTTACAGCCGGAGGAGTTGTGACCGATGAAATAAACCCCAAAACCATGGAATCCAGGTTAGTAAAGGGCCTCTATTTTGCCGGAGAAATCCTGGATATCGATGGACAGTGCGGAGGATTTAACCTGCAGTGGGCCTGGTCATCGGGATTTGTTGCCGGGAAAAATGCGGCATTATGACGATACGAACGCTTAAGCAAAGGGAAAATATATGGTAAGACTATCGAATATCAAACTCAGGATTAGTCAGGCGTCGGACCAAAATGAGGAAAGACAGGCTCTGAAAAGCATTATATTGTCGAAAATGGGAATAGATGAGCAGGAGCTCATTGATTTTATTATATTCAAAAAATCAATTGATGCCAGAAAAAAAAGCGATATTTATTATGTTTATACAATTGATGCAGAAATAAAGAATGAAAAAATGTTTCTGAATAAGAACAATAAGGATATAATTCCCGCTCCCGTTTTGGTAAAATACAATATCAGTTTCGGGACCGAAAAAATGCAGGAACGGCCGGTAATTGCAGGTATGGGTCCTGCAGGATTATTTGCAGGGTTGCTTCTTTCAAGAAACGGATATAAGCCCATTATCCTTGAAAGAGGAGAAGATGTTGATTCAAGAACCCAGAAAATCAATATGTTCTGGCAGAACGGTTCACTGGATCCCGAAAGTAATGTTCAATTCGGCGAAGGAGGAGCCGGCACCTTTTCGGACGGCAAGCTTACAACACTAATAAACGACCACCGGTGTCGTTTAGTTCTTGAAGAGTTTGTAAAGGCAGGCGCTCCTTCCGATATACTCTATAAAAGCAAGCCCCACATAGGAACCGATTTACTCAAAACTACGGTGAAAAATATCAGACAAGAGATTGTTGCCAATGGCGGAGATGTAAGGTTTAAAGCAAAAGTAACTGATTTTATCATTAAAGACGGTGGGGTATCGGAGCTGGTTATTAATGATACGGAGCGGCTTTGTTGCAAAATAGTGGTGCTAGCCATTGGACACAGCGCTCGAGACACTTTAGAAATGCTCCATGATCGGGGCATAGAGATGAATCAAAAAGCATTTTCCCTAGGTCTTAGAATAGAGCATCCGCAAGAGTTTATTGATAAGGCACAATACGGTAATTTTGCAGGAAATCCGGGGTTGGGTGCGGCTGAGTATAAGCTTTCTTACCATGGCAAAAATGGGAGATCCGCATATAGTTTTTGCATGTGCCCCGGCGGATATGTTGTAGCTGCAGCATCTGAAAAAAATCACCTTGTCACAAATGGCATGAGCGAATATAAAAGAAACGGTAGGAATGCCAATTCAGCTATCCTGGTAGGTGTTACTCCTGCCGATTTCCCTGATGAGCATCCATTGTCAGGAATAGAGTTTCAAAGGAAATGGGAGAGTTTAGCCTACCAGTTGGGAGGCGCAAACTATCAGGCACCGGCGCAGCTCACAGGAGATTTTTTGGAAGACCGGCAAAGTACCGGCTGGGGGAGTGTAGAGCCCACTTACAAACCGGGGGTTGTTTTTGCAGAGCTTAAGAACTGCTTGCCTTCATATGCCACTGAGACACTTAGAGAGGCAATATTAGATTTTAATAATAAAATCAGGGGATTTGCAATGCCCGACAGTATTTTGACCGGTGTTGAAACAAGAAGCTCCTCACCGGTAAGAATAACCAGAGATAAAAATTATTTGTCAAACATAAACGGCTTATATCCTGTGGGAGAAGGCGCCGGCTATGCCGGCGGTATAATGTCTTCAGCGGTTGACGGAATCAAGGTGGCAGAAAAAATCATGGAAAGGTTTGCACCTGTATAATCTTGTGTTCCCAGAAAACAATGCGACTATTTTATTACATTAAATTTTACAACAACCTTGAACAAATCACCATCGACATATAAATCCAGGGTCCCTTGCTGCAATTCTGTAAGACTCTTTGCGATTGAAAGACCCAAACCACTGCCTTCGGTATTTCTGGAACTGTCACCCCGGATAAATCTGTCAAGGAGCTCATCGCTTGATATATTTAGGGGATATTTAGAAATATTTCTAAAGGTTATGACAGCTTGCCTGTCATCTGTGTCAAGATTAATATAAGTTCTGGTTGAGGGCTGGGCATATTTGCAGATATTGTTCATTAAGTTGTCAAAAACTCTCCACAACAGCCTTCCGTCTGCCATAATGAAAATTTCATCATCCGGCTTTTTAAGAATAAGCTCTAAGTCGTTTTCTTTTAGTTTTTCCTCATATTCTCCCACAGTCTGAGTCAGTAAAATTCCTATTTCGGTACGGACTCTGTTAACATCCATATTACCCGTTGAGGCCTTTGATGCTTCCACTAAATCCTCGGTTAATTTTTTCAGCCTTGCGGATTGACGATCAAGCACACTGATATATTCCTGCAAAGTTTTATTTTCTATATCTTCCTTCTTAATTAAATCTACATAGTTAATAATGGAGGTTAGGGGTGTTTTAATATCATGGGAAACATTAGTAATAAGCTCAGTCTTTAAACGTTCGCTTTTCATGCGTTCATCAACAGCTTTTGACATTCCCTGGCTGATACTGTTTAAGTTTTCTCCATGGCGTTTAAAATCCCAGAATAAATATCTGGTATCTACATAATAGCCTAAATCACCTGCTGCTATTTTTTCACCGCCTGTTTGCAACTTTCGAAGGCCAATGACAATAAAGAGTATGGCAGGAACTAAGACAAGCTTTTCAAGAAACCATAGTAGCGCTAAAGTACTTCTGTCGCGGTAAGAAGCCAGTGCAACAAATTCTGCCAAAGACAGGCATATAATAATAAGTACCGTTTTCCCAATCAAAGGTGTATTAAGAAAGATGTATTTTATGCTATTATGTGCTTTGCTTATTAATCTAACAATAAACCTTAAGATACGATATGTTACGGTATTTCTCCACCAACCACCTAATTTGCATCTTGTGGCGAAGGTCATACAAGCCAATAAACCAAGGAGAATATTAATAGTTCCAAAAACTATTAGGAGCAATATTACTCCAATAGTTGATATATTATATAACTGGGCGGGGATGGTAAATTCTATTATAATGATAATTAATAGCAGTAATAAGAAAATGTCAAAGGGGATATTGTCTATGGCGTTTGGAACAATCGTGTCTATGCCTTTTCTGCGGCCTGCACTGCACATAAGAAAAATAAACAGGATAATTGCTGAAATTATTGATATTATTGTAATGAGAATTAGAGTATAACGAATTTCATAAGCAAAGTTTATCCAGTTTTCAGCCATAGTATAGGCTTCATTGCTGGTTAAATTCTTAAAAGCCTCTTTTTTAATTTCAGTCAGAGTTAACATGTAAAAATTGTTTTCAGCAAGTAAATATATACCTGCAGCCCCAAAGAAAGAACTCAATACAGTAATAACAAAAAGAAATATAGCCGCTGTTTTTGCCGGTAAACTATGGGTCAATTTATTCATATTTCTCACCTCGCTCCATTTTATATCCCTGCCCCCATACTACCTTTAAGTATCTGGGTTCAGAGGGATTAATCTCCAGCTTTTCCCGCAGATGCCGGATATGAACTGCCACAGTACTTTCAGAACCAAAGGAGGTCTCGTTCCATACACGGTTGTAGATTGTTTTTGGAGAAAATACCACACCGGGATTTTCCATAAGTAATTTTAGGATATCGTATTCAGTAGGAGTTAAATTGACAATTTCACCGTCGCATGTTACGGTTTTTGCTTTATCGTCAAGTTCTATACCGCCAATACAAAGATTATGCGTTTTTATGGCTCCGCCTCCGAGCTGCATATATCTTCGCAGCTGAGACTTTACCCGTGCCATCACTTCCACGGGATTAAAGGGCTTTGTTATATAATCGTCAGCCCCAATGTTCAAGCCTAAGATTTTGTCGGTATCTTCACCTTTAGCAGTAAGTAATATGATGGGTATATTGTTTAACTCGCGAATTTTCACCATGGCTTCCAGGCCGTCCATTTCAGGCATCATAATATCCATAAGGACAAGGTGAACATCATGTTGCTTTATTACTTGAAGCGCTTCTTTTCCGGTATATGCCTCGTATGTACAGTAGCCTTCCGATGATAAATAGATTTTTAATGCCGATACGATATCCTTTTCATCATCGCAAATCAAAATATTATACATTCAATTCAACCTCCTATTCCATTATGCAGATAAATATTTTAAAAACCAATAATTAAATCTATTAAGATTTTTTTAAGATATATTTTCCACACTACAATAACATAAAAAGGGTCAAAAAATATTTATATTTTTTGCGTTTAAAATTTAGATGTTCTTCTTGCAAAATTAATTTTTGTGTTATATAATAAATGTAATCAATACAAATTTGTAATGATTACAAATTAGGTTTTATTAAGGTGACATATTAAATGAGATTTGAGAATTTAGAAAAAGAATTAAAAAATAGGAATATTAATCTTTCATATCAGAGGCTGAAGATACTGGAATATCTTGCACATAATCAGTGTCATCCAACCGTTGATCAGATATTTATTAATATTCAGAAAAGCATAACTACCCTGTCAAAAACAACTGTATATAATACATTAAAAAAGCTGGTAGAAGAAGGTTTGGTCAGGGTAATTAATATAGAGGACAATGAAACAAGGTATGATATTGTTACCGAAGATCACGGCCATTTTAAATGCGAAAACTGTAAAACAATTTTTGACTTCAATGTAAATCTGGATTCGTTTTCAATAAATGGATTGGATAACTTTAGAATATTAGACAAGAACATATATTTTAAAGGTATTTGCCCGGAATGCGCGCAAGTGAATGAAAAGAACTAAAACTGTTTTTTGAGTAAATATTGAGAACTAATTTTCGGTGGCTTGAAAACTAAGCATTCCGAAAATTATAAAAATATCAGGAGGTATTATATGTGTAAGTATGTGTGTTCCATTTGCGGATTTATCTATGATGAAGCAAAAGGAATACCCGAAGCAGGTATTGCACCGGGCACAGCCTGGGAGGATATACCCGAAGATTGGGTGTGTCCGCTTTGTGGCGCAACAAAGTCCGAATTCAACAAGCAAGGGGAGCAGACCAGGACAGCCGAAAAGAAGCCTTTACCTGTAATCGAGCATTCTGGAGACATGAAGGAATTATCACCGCTGGAGGTTAGTGTTATATGCACAAACCTGGCCCGGGGCTGCGAAAAACAGTATAAACTAAAAGAAGCTGAGCTTTTTTATGAATTGGCAGATTATTTTAAAGCAATAACTGCTCCTTACAAAGATCCGAGTTATAATAAGCTGATTGATTTGGTGGAAAAAGATCTTGAAGAAGGTATTCCAAACGCTAAAGCGATATCATCCGATGCAAAAGATCGAGGAGCACTGCGTGCTCTTACCTGGGGTGAAAAGGTTACACGTATTCTAAATTCACTCTTAACCAGATATCAAAAAGAGGGCGAAGCCATGCTTCAGAATACGGGTGTTTATGTTTGTACAATTTGCGGGTTTATTTACACAGGTGATACCCCGCCAGATCTTTGCCCTGTCTGTAAAGTACCTGACTGGAAGTTCGAAAAGGTTGAAGGGGGTAATGATAATGGCTGATAAATATGCAGTGCGAAATATTCGCTTATGTACAAAAGACTGTTTGTGTCTCTATGTATGCCCCACAGGAGCATCTGATACCGAGAATAGTATAATCGATGTTGATAAGTGTATAGGCTGCGGAGATTGCGCAGATGCCTGTCCGTCAGGTGCAATTTCTATGGTACCAAAAGTATATCCGCAGCAGCAGCCTAAGACTGATAATGTTCTGAGTACCATGAAGGCGCTCTTACGTAGTAAAACAGAACAGGAAAGCATAGCAAGTGGCTTGTCGGGACGACTGGCAAAAGCAATTGAAAAGTCTAACCGAATTATGGCAGAAGACATCATTCGTGAGGCAGGATACATGCTTCCGCAAAGTCAAAACACCAGGGAACTTCTGGAATCACTCCTGAGTGAGAAACAACCTGAGGGATTTCCGGTGGATGCAGTTAAGAAACTATTGGATAGTTTTAATAATGAATATATTTTGGAGGAGAAAAGTATGAAAAAGTATCGTTGTACAGTATGTGGCTATATTCATGAGGGAGATTTACCTGAAGACTTTAAATGCCCAAAATGTAAGCAGCCGGCTTCAGCTTTTGAATTAGTTGAAGAAAAAGCAAAAACAGCAAACAAGTATGCCGGAACCAAAACAGAAAAGAATCTCCAGGAAGCGTTTGCAGGTGAGAGCCAGGCAAGAAACAAGTACACATATTTTGCTCACATTGCTCAGAGGGAAGGCTATGACCAATTGTCGGAAATATTCCTGAAGACAGCCAGAAACGAGCAGGAGCATGCCCGTATATGGTTTGAAGAACTTGGTGGGCTGGGAAATACTGCTGAAAATCTCCTGGCTGCTGCTGAAGGCGAAAATTACGAATGGACAGATATGTATGACAGATTTGCAAAGGATGCTGAGGAAGAAGGTTTTCCAGAGCTGGCTGCCCGTTTCCGCAGGGTTGCAGCAATTGAGAAATCCCATGAAGAGCGTTATCGTAAATTACTGAATAATGTAGAAATGCAGCAGGTATTTGAGAAAGGTGAGCAGGCAATGTGGGAATGCCGTATTTGCGGACATCTGGTAATGGGTAAGAAAGCTCCTGAAGTATGTCCTGTATGTAAATACTCACAGTGCTTCTTTGAAATCAGATGTGAAAATTATTAATCATAGTATTTGGTGAATAAAAAAAGCTTTACTGCTAAAGCAACAGGCGGATGAGGAATTACTTATCCGCCTGTTAGCATAAATATGTTATCCTATAATGGTTGAGGATGTCACTATATTGTAATTAGCATAATTAATACTGATTTATTTTCAGTTAAATAAAGGAGTCAAAAATGAATAATTGCAATCACAGTACCTGTCATCATTGCAATACACATCATAAGTCCTGTGTTTCAATAGTACCAATATTTAACCATCTGGAGGATGAACAGATGGATGAAATTGTCAAGACTATAAAACCGGGCAAATACAAAAAGGGCGAAATAATTTATAGTGCCGGAGACCAGTCTGATTCACTTTATATAGTTAATAAAGGCAGAATAAGAATATATCGGTTATCAGAGTCCGGGAAGGAACAATTGGTACGAATTTTAGCAGTTGGCGATTTTACCGGAGAGTTGGCATTATTCAGTGAATCGACTCATGAGTCATATGCCCAGGCCATGGAGGATACCGAGGTATGTATGATTAACCGCAGAGATTTACAGGATTTTCTGATAAGATACCCTTCTATATCTCTTAAGATCCTGTCCGAGTTTTCCAGAAGGCTTGAAAAGTCCGAGTTACAAACTACCCGCGTTTCAACTGAGAGGGTTGAAACACGCATAGCGCAATTTTTGACCGAATGTGTTGAGAACAATAAATCGATGGAATTCGTGCTGCCTATGAGCAAAAAAGACCTAGCTTCCTATTTAGGGACCACCCCTGAAACCATTAGCAGAAAGCTGGCTGAGCTTGAAGACTCAGGTTATATAAGGCAAAAAACAGCCAGAAGAATACTGGTAACAGATTTAGACGGACTTAGGCTGATATAAAGTTATTTTATGCAAAAACTCATTCTGGCCGCTTAGCGGTCTTTTTATATATATGGAAAATTTAGTTTTTGGAAAGAAATTAATCATGGATAATGAAGAAAATGATTTATATAAACGACAAAATAAAACTAAATCATGGTCTTAATATTAATATATTTTTGAGAAAATATATGTTCTGGACTATGTGCCAGAATCAAATGTACAATATTTGTATTCATTAAGATTATTTTTACATTTAGAAAGGGCTGATTACGATAGCAAAAAAATCATATCTTAAAATAAGAGGAGCCTCTGAGAATAATTTAAAGAGCATTGATATAGATATACCTAAAAATAAATTTGTAGTTCTTACCGGAATTAGTGGTTCCGGCAAATCATCTCTTGCATTTGACACTATTTATGCCGATGGGCAAAGAAGATACATGGAATCACTGTCTTCTTATGCAAGACAATTTATGGGGCAGATGAAAAAACCTGATGTGCTTAGCATTGAGGGCATCTCTCCGGCTATATCAATTTCTCAAAAATCAGCAGTTTATAATCCCCGTTCAACAGTAGGGACGGTTACCGAAATATACGATTATCTGCGGCTTTTGTATGCCAGAATAGGTACACCGCATTGTACAGAATGTGGCAAGGAGATTAAGAGCCAGTCGGTGGATCAGATGGTTGAACAGGTTATGAGCCTTCCTGAAGGCACTAAAATTCAGTTGCTGGCACCGGTTGTGAAAGGCAGAAAAGGGCGGCATGAAAAGGTTTTGGAGCAAGCGAGAAAAAGTGGTTATGTTCGCGCCTTTATTGACGGAGAGCTTTACGAGCTATCTGAGGAAATAGTCCTTGAAAAGAACAAAAAACATAATATAGACATTATCATTGACCGTTTAATTGTACGACCGGGAATAGAAGGCAGATTATCAGATTCAATTGAAAATGTTTTTGCACTTACTGATGGTGTGTTAACAGTCGATATTATTGGGCAAAAAAAGCTTACATTAAGCCAGAAATTAGCATGTCCTGATTGCGGAATCAGTATTGGTGACCTGGAGCCTGCAAATTTTTCGTTTAACAGCCCTTTCGGAGCCTGTCCGGAATGCTTTGGAATAGGGTATAAAATGCATTTTGACGAGGAACTTATGATCCCCGATAAAAGTCTCAGTATCAATGAGGGGGCAATACAGGTTTTAGGCTGGCAATCATCCAAACAGGAGGGAAGCTGGTCCAGAGCAATTCTGGATGCTCTTGCCGATGAATTTAATTTTTCTTTGGATGTTCCATTCGGATCATATTCAAAGGAAATACATGATCTGTTGCTCTATGGTACCGACCGCACGGTGAAAGTATATTACGACGGAAGATGGGGAGATAAGGTTCATGATGTTACCTTCAAAGGAATAATAAAAACTGTGGAAAAGTATTACCGGGAAACATACTCGGATACTATCAAAGCTGAATATGAAACCTTTATGCGTACTACCCCCTGTCAGGTATGTAAGGGACAGCGGCTAAAGAAAGAAGCTTTAGCTGTAACCATTGCAGACAAGAATATATTTGAAATGACCGATATGTCTATCCGAAATTTTGCGTACTTTATAAGTGGTTTAAAGTTGAATGATTACCACATTGCAATAGGAAAGCAAATTTTAAGGGAGATTCAGGCAAGGACAAGCTTCTTAATTAATGTGGGGCTGGATTACATGGCTTTATCCAGAGCAACAAGCACCCTGTCCGGAGGAGAGTTACAGCGTATCCGTCTGGCAACTCAAATTGGCTCAGGACTGGTAGGGGTGGACTATATACTTGACGAGCCAAGTATAGGCCTTCATCAGCGTGATAATGACAAGTTGTTAAGTGCGCTTATGAATTTAAGAGACCTGGGAAACAGTGTTCTGGTTGTTGAGCATGATGAGGATACGATTTTGGCAGCCGATTATATTATAGATATAGGTCCGGGTGCCGGAGAACATGGAGGAGAAATAATTGCGTGCGGCACAGCCGAAGATCTTATGAATAACACATCTTCTATAACAGGAGCATATTTAAGTGGCAGATTATCTATTCCCGTACCGGAAAAAAGAAGAACTACGGAAAAATACCTTAAAGTATATGGAGCCAGAGAAAACAATTTGAAGAATATTGATGTATCTTTTCCTTTGGGTGTATTTACATGTGTAACCGGGGTTTCCGGTTCAGGGAAAAGCTCCCTTATTAATGAGATATTATATAAAGTTCTGGCTAAAAGGCTGAACAGAGCAAGAACAGTCCCGGGCAAATATGACACAGTAGAAGGAATTGAGTATCTTGACAAAATAATTGATATAGACCAAAGTCCGATAGGCAGAACTCCCCGTTCTAATCCCGCAACATATATCGGCGTTTTTGATTTAATCAGAGACCTGTTTGCGTCAACACCTGAGGCAAAGATGCGTGGTTATAAAAAAGGTAGATTTAGTTTTAATGTATCCGGAGGCCGTTGCGAATCCTGTAAAGGTGATGGTACCGTAAAGGTAGAAATGCATTTCTTGCCTGATGTATATGTTCCGTGCGAGGTTTGTAACGGAAAACGATATAACCGTGAGACTCTGGAGGTGCGTTATAAAGGAAAGAGTATTTATGATGTATTGAATATGACCGTTGAAGAGGCGCTAAGCTTCTTTGAAAACTTTCAGGCAATAAAAAGGAAGATTCAAACCCTTTATGATGTGGGATTGTCATATATCCGATTAGGGCAGCCTTCTCCAACCCTGTCGGGCGGGGAAGCACAGCGAATCAAGCTGGCTGCCGAATTAAGCAGAAAGAGTACAGGAAAAACTATATATCTTCTGGATGAGCCCACAACAGGCTTGCATTTTGCTGATATTCACAAGCTTATAAATGTGTTGCAGGAACTTGTTGATAAGGGTAATACCGTAATAGTAATCGAACATAACATGGACGTAATTAAGACGGCCGATTATATAATCGATCTGGGTCCCGAGGGGGGCGATGAAGGAGGAACAGTAGTAGCAGAGGGTACCCCCGAGCAAATTATGGATAATCCAAAATCATATACCGGCCTTTATCTCAAAAAGCATCTTAGCAGAAAAATTTAGTTGATAATAAAAAAATGCATAAATATATATTGACAAAAACATTGGATTAATATAATGTATAAATATACAATTTGTTGAGATGCTAATGCATAAATATGCGGATAATGTTGGAGGAGAAGATATGAAAAAGTTTATTGCAATGACACTTATTATGCTTATGATAGTCACCTTATTTGCTGGATGCGGCCAAAAAGCCCCGGGTGGTACAGGAGTATCAAGTAAAGCCGTAAAGGTTATTGATATCCAGCTTACACAGGAAGAATATGCTTTCGGAGTAGACAAAAATCAACCCGAGCTGCTTGAAGAAGTTAATAAATTCATTGCCCAGATTAAAGCAGACGGTACATTTGATGCCATTCTTAATAAATATTTCGGAGACGGAACTCCTGAGCCTGTTGAATCAGCTGAACCTGACAGCAGCAAAGATCAGCTTGTAGTTGCAACAAATGCCGGGTTTGAGCCATTTGAATATACCGTAGGCGATAAATACTTAGGTATTGATATGGAAATCGCAAAGTTGCTTGCTGATCATCTTGGAAAAGAACTGGTTATCAGCAACATGGATTTTGATGCAGTTTGTCTTTCGGTAGGTCAGAGTAAAGCCGATATAGCAATGGCTGGTCTTACAATAAAAGAGGACAGAAAAGAATATGTAAACTTTACGGACAAATACTATGATGCCGCACAGAAACTCATAGTTATGGCCGATGATAAGACTTTTGATGATGCCAAGACAGCGGAAGATGTAGAAGCTATCCTGTCAAAGTTTGGAAGCGAGACAAAGATTGGTGTACAAAATGGTACTACAGGCCAGTTCTATGTTGAAGGTGATGAAGATTGGGGTTTTACCGGTTTTAAAACCGAGTGTATAGGTTATAAATCAGGTTCATTGGCTGTTCAGGATATGATAAACGGGAATATTTCTTTTGTAATTATTGATGAAGCGCCTGCCGAAAGTATTGCAAAAGCTATGAATGAGCTAAATTAACGAACAGGTAGCTTTACATAATGAAAATAAGGGGCAAACTCAGAATATCTGTCAACCTGAGTGTAGCGAAGGATTTTTAGTAAAACAAATTGCATTCTTCATTTCGCTGCGTTCCATTCAGAATGACAATTTCAAATTGAGCTAGCCTCTTCTTATATGTTTAAATAAATTATAAAATATCGTTTCATATATGTTATTATTATTGTATAATCACAAGAAAGTTTTAAAGGGAAGAGACTATGGGAAGTTTCGGTAAGAAAGTTGAGAAGTTTTGGGAAATATTTTACGCGAATAATGGCTATACAAAAGTTGTTACAGGCTTGCAAAACACTTTATACATAGCTATTGCCGGACTGGCTATCGGAATAATAATCGGTACGGTAATTGCTATTATTGAGGTAATTCCAAAGTATAAACGATTGCCCAGAGTACTTAATAATTTCTGTAAGTTTTATGTGGGGTTGTTTAGAGGAACACCGGTTGTTGTGCAGCTTTTGGTGTTCTATTATGTAATTTTTCCGCTTATAGGATTAAAAATTCCAGCTGTTAATGTCTGCGTTCTGGTATTTGGTTTAAACAGTGGTGCATATGTTTCGGAAATTATGAGAGGCGGTATTATGTCAGTGGATTCGGGGCAGATGGAAGCTGCCCGGGCTGTAGGCTTAAGCTACGGTGTTTCCATGATTAAGGTTGTGGTTCCTCAAGCGGTTAAGAATATACTGCCGACCCTGGGCAACGAGTTTATTGCTCTGATAAAAGAGACCTCAGTAGTCAGCTTCGTAGGTGCTGCCGATTTATATGTTGCCTTTAATTATATAGGCACTAACAGTTATGAATTCATGGTTCCATATCTTGTTATGGCATTAATTTATATTGTACTGGTAATGGGGATTGCATTGCTTATAAGAATAATGGAAAGGAGCCTGAGAAAAAGTGATAGACGTAATTGATTTAAAGAAGCATTACGGTAGCTTAGAAGCCCTTAAAGGAATTACAAACACCATTCGCGAAGGCGAAAAAGTTGCAATAATAGGCCCTTCCGGAAGTGGTAAGAGTACTTTTCTTCGTTGTCTGAATTGTATGGAGGATCCCACAAGCGGTAAAATAATTTTTCAAGGTGTTAACATTGCAGATATGAAGGTTGATATAAATATTCACCGCCGCCATATGGGGATGGTCTTTCAGCAATTTAATCTATTTAATAATAAAACAGTGATTGATAACATAATGTTGGCTCCTCTATATATAAAGACCTCTGATCTTCGCAATAAGAAAATTAAAAACTTCTTTATAAAACTGCGAAATATATTTACAAGCAACAAAAAGTCTTTGTATGAGATAAATACTACAAAGGCACAGATTAAAGAAGAGGTAAAAGCTAATGCTATGCGTCTTTTAAAGAGAATAGGTTTAGAGGAAAAAGCAAATGTTTTTCCTTCTACACTTTCGGGTGGACAGAAGCAAAGAATTGCTATAGTCCGTGCCCTGGCTATGAACCCGAAAGTAATGCTCTTTGATGAACCTACATCTGCCTTAGATCCTGAAATGGTAGGTGAGGTATTGGATCTGATTAAACAGTTGGCGGACGAAGGAATGACAATGGTTATTGTTACTCATGAAATGGGTTTTGCAAGGGAGGTAGCCACTCGGGTAATATTTATGGATGAAGGCATGATTGTTGAAGAAAATACACCCGAAGAGATATTTTCCAATCCTCAAAATCCCAGAACAAAAGAGTTTTTATCCAAAGTATTGTAACAGGTCTCCAAAATTAAATGGTTATCCATATGTTATTTATGCATACAAAAGAACCCGTTATACATGCTGTAGCCTGTGGAACGGGTTCCTGTTTTATAAGAAAACTTAACCTTAGTGATATTATACAGTTCGGCTTTTTGATTTCGAGTATACATCGAATGCAACTGCGGCCAACAAAACAAAACCTTTTATTGCCTGTTGCCAGTCAATTTTAACACCCAGAATTGACATACCATTATTCAATATACCCATCAGAAGTCCTCCAACTATAGCCCCTATAACTGTTCCGACACCACCTGAGGTTGATGCCCCGCCTATATAGCAGGAAGCTATCGCATCCATCTCAAAGTTCTGACCAGATTTAGGAGTAGCTGAATTCAATCTCCCAGTAAATACAATTCCGGCAAGAGCAGCTAAAAAGCCCATATTAACATAAACCCAGAATAAAACTTGCTTGGTTTTTACACCGGACAGCTTTGCAGCTTTAGGATTACCGCCAAATGCGTAAATATGTCTACCGGGAATAGTTTTAGTTGTTATGAAAGAATATATCAATACCAGTATTACAACTAATATGAGAACTGCAGGAATACCTTTATACAGAGATAATAAATATGTAAAGGCATTAATAACAAGAGAAATGGCAGCAATCTTTAGTACGAACATTCTAAACGGTAATACTTCAAAATTATATTTTTTCTTGCTGTTTCTATTCTTTACTTCGCCTATGATGTAGAATATGGTAGCAATTATTCCTGAAAGAATTGCCAAAAAATTAATTCCGGCAATATTTGCTATATCGGGTACAAAACCAGCTGCTATGAATGTGTATTCGGCAGGCAGAGGAGCAAGGCTTGTTCCTTGCAATATAACCATAGTCAATCCTCTAAAAATCAGCATACCAGCCAGGGTTGCAATAAATGCAGGAACTCCCATATATGCAATCCAGAATCCCTGCCAGGCTCCGATTGCTATACCGATAGCAAGAGAAATAAGAATGGCCCATATAACAGGCATATCCATTTTTAGAATGAAGACCGCAGATACGGCACCAACGAATCCTGCTACTGATCCTACCGATAGATCAACATTTCCTCCGGTTAGAATACATAAAAGCATTCCTATTGCAAGAATTAATACGTAACTATTTTGAGAAATTATATTAGATATATTTAAAGGTTTTAACAAAACTCCCTGCGTCACAATCTGGAAAAAGATGATGACGACTACTAAGGCAATAATCATCACGTACTGACGTAGGTTACCTCTAAGTGTAGAGTACAGCTTATTCATCTTACTACCTCCTTATTGCTGCTCATGATACACTGCATAATTATTTCCTGCGAGGCTTCCTCAGCAGCTATTTCACCAACAATTCGACCTTCGTTCATTACATATATTCTATCACACATTCCGAGTATTTCAGGCAACTCTGATGATATCATCAGGATAGATTTTCCGCTCTCGGTTAATTCGTTGATGATTGAGTATATCTCATATTTTGCGCCTACGTCAATACCTCTTGTAGGCTCGTCCAGAAGAAGAATATCAGGATCAGAAAAAATCCATTTACTGAAAACTACCTTTTGCTGATTACCGCCTGAAAGCTGTCCGGCTTTCTGCAGAACACTTGATGAACGTATTCTCAGTTTTTCTCTGTATTCTTCACCAACTTTAATTTCCTTATTTTCATCAATAACCATATTTTTACTGATCTTAGATAAAGAGGACAAGGAAATGTTTCTTTTTATATCATCAATCAGAATAAGACCGGCAGATTTTCTGTCTTCAGTTGCGTAAGCAATTCCGTTCTTTATTGCATCATTTACATTATTAAGAACTATTTTATGACCGTCTTTTTTTATGGTACCTGATATTTTTTGTCCATAAGATTTACCGAAGACACTCATGGCAAATTCTGTTCTGCCAGACCCCATTAGACCGGCAAGCCCCACTACTTCACCGCGTCTTATATTAATTGAAATATTATGAAGTACTCTTCTGGTACTGTCTTTAGGGTCATAAACATTCCAATTGTTTACTTCAAACCGAATTTCACCAATTTTATGGTTACGTTTTGGGAATCTGTCCTTTATTTCGCGACCAACCATTCCCTTAATAATACGATTTTCGGTCACAGTTTCTTTTTCGTTTTTCATTGTTTCAATTATTGCGCCATCACGTATAACAGTAATTTCGTCCGCTACACTTATGACCTCATTTAACTTGTGGGATATAATAATACAGGTTATACCCTGTTCTTTCAATCCAACCAATAAATCAAGCAGATGCTTTGAGTCTTCATCATTCAGGGCAGCAGTAGGTTCATCCAATATCAGTATTTTTACGTTTTTGGACAATGCTTTTATAATTTCTACCAGCTGTTGTTTACCCATACCGATATCCATTACTCTGGTATCGATACTTTCTTTCAATCCAACTTTTTTCAGCATTTCTATAGATTTGGTTCTTGTTTTATCCCAATCTATTACCATACCTCTTCCGGTTTGCTCATTTCCTAAAAAAACATTTTCCGCTATAGACAATGTAGGAACCAGGGCTAACTCTTGGTGTATAATTGCTATTCCTTTTGCCTCGCTCTCCTTAATGTCTTTAAACCGGCATTCCTCTCCCTCGACGTAAATCTCTCCCGAGTATGTTCCATAAGGATACACTCCACTTAATATATTCATCAAGGTAGATTTTCCAGCTCCATTTTCCCCGACGATTGCATGAATATGTCGTGGTAAAATCTGAAGATTTACATTATCAAGAGCTTTTACTCCAGGAAATTCCTTCGTAATATTTTTCATTTCCAAAATATATTTTTCCATTATTGAACTCCTTTTTTGAAAAATATATGTACAATTTCCATAGAAAGTATATCGGTTAGCAGTTTTGAGCTGCTAACCGATTTCTCCATTAAATCGAATTTCTTCAGGGTTATTATTTGATATCTGCTTCTGTCAGATAACCTGAATCAATAACTAGCTCTTGATAGTTGTCTTTTGTTACAATGTATGGCTCAAGTAAGTAAGAAGGAACTATCTTAACATTATTGTTATAGGTCTCAGTATCGTTAATTTCAGGCTCTTTACCGGCAAGTACAGCCTCAATCATATTAACAGCAACAGCAGCCAGATCTCTGGTATCCTTTAATATTGTTGAATACTGCTCGCCGCTTATAATAAGCTTAATAGAAGCTGCCTCAGCATCCTGACCGGTTACTACAGGAAGATCTTCACCGGGAACATAACCGAAGGAAATAAGTGATGAAAGAATACCTCTTGAAAGACCATCATATGGTGACAGTACACCATGAAGAACATTACCTGCTGAGTAATGAGCAGCTAAGAGGGCGTCCATACGTGCCTGAGCAACAGCACCGTCCCAACGTAATGTACCAATTTCAGCCTGTTCGGTCTGACCTGAAGGAACTACTATTGTACCGTCATCAATGAGAGGCTGTAAAACATCCATAGCACCTGAGTAGAAATAGAATGAGTTTGTGTCGTCAGGAGAACCTGCGAATAATTCAACATTATAGGGGCCAGGTCCTTTTAGTTTCTTTAATCCTTCTACTAATGACTCTGCTTGTTGCTGTCCAACTCTTCTGTTATCAAATGTAGCATAATAGGAAACAGCGTCCGTATTTACAAGCAAACGGTCGTAAGAAATAATTTTAATACCTGCTTTTCCTGCCTGATCGAGAGTTTCTGAAAGTGTAGAACCATCGATAGCAGCGATAACGAGAACCTTTGCACCTTTAGTAATCATATTTTCGATTTGTGCTTTTTGTGTAGGGATGTCGTCTTCAGCAAATTGAAGGTCAGCGGTATAGCCTTTGTCTTCAAGGAGTTTCTTCATTGTTTCGCCGTCTTTAATCCATCTTTCTGAGGATTTCGTAGGCATAGAAATTCCTATGTAGTTTTTGCCTTTTCCGCCACCGCAAGCTGTTAAAGCGAATAACATAGTTAGTACAACAAGTAGAGCAAGAACCTTTTTTAGAGTTTTCATTGAGTTTTCCTCCTATAAATATGAATTTTTATCCGCAGCTTGTACCACGGTTAAAAACAAAGAGAAAGAAAAGATATAGAATTTTCGTATGTTAACTTTTTAAATTAACGTTTGTGTTCAATTTTCTTTATATTAACACGGTTAATTTTCATTGTCAATATTATTGGTTTACTTTTTGTTTCATTTTGCTTTTTATTTGTTCGAATTGATTTGTTTTATTATTTGAAATTATTATTAAAATAGTCTATTATATATTATTATAAATACCATACTTACTATCTGGATAAACAATGTTTCAATATATTGATTGGAAAGTGAAAATATGTTTGCAATTGAGCGGATCAGAATAATTAAAAACTATCTTCAAAAGGAAAGCAAGGTATCTGTAGCAAAGCTCAGTGAGCTTTTGAATGTTACTGAAGTAACCATAAGAAGAGATCTGGAAAAACTTGAGGCAGAAGGATTTCTTCAGCGTACACACGGCGGCGCTGTAATAAATAATTTGGTTCAGGATGAGCCTGCTGAGGAGCAAAGCGACAAATATCTCATTGAGCGCCAAGAAATAGCAGATACTGCCTTTCATTTAGTGTCAGATAATGATATGATTATGATTACTGAAGGTCTGACTAATGTTCAGGTGGCCAGAAGGCTGTCAAGAAAAAATAATTTGACTGTTATAACAAATGATGTAAGAATAGCTTTAGAGTTCAAAAATTCACCCAGCAACAATTTAATTCTGCTTGGAGGGGATTTGAACGAGTATGCTGTGTATGGACAATTAGCTATTAATAATATGCAATATTTTTCATTTAATCACTTATTTGTAGAGGTTGACGCAATCAATAAGCAGACAGGCATGATGGCTTCCAGTATCAGTAAAGCATCACTTATACAAAAGGCTATGCAATCTGCTGAAAGTACTACAGTTGTATGTTTGGCAAAGTATTTTGGCGAAAAATCACTTTATAGAATCGGCAGCATAGAGACAGCCGACAGAATAATTACAAACTCAGCACTGGATGACTCTTATAAGGATTACTTATTTGGACTTAATATTAAGATATATACATCTGTCGATATATATGAAGAATAGATAATCTAGTTGATGTCAGGGAGATTGAATATTTGAACACGCCAATGTTAGAATTAAAAAATGTGAATCTGAATATTGATAGCTTTTCTTTGTCTAATATTGATCTTGATTTATACAAGGATGAAATACATGTAATAATGGGAGAGAACCGATCGGGGAAAAGCTTGTTAATGCAGGTTGTCAGTGGCGCTATATTACCTGATTCAGGCCAACTGTTCCTGAACGGAGAAGAATTAAAGTATAAGACCTATGCAGCACGTGCTAAAAGAGATATTGTCTATGTACGGCAGGATGCAGATTTAATGACTAATCTTACCGTTGCAGAAAATCTGTATTTTCATAAGATGCCTTATAAAAATAAATTATTAAAGATCATAGATCAAAACGAATTAAATTATATGTGTCAGAAGCTGATTGATGAACTGAATCTTCCGTTTTCTATTTATGATAAAATTTCTTCATTGGGTCTGGCGCAGAGACAAATCATTGAATTTTGCAAAGCTTATGTATCTGATGCAAAAATTGCTATTCTGGATGAGCCTTTTGCTTCTTTGACACAAAATGAACGGGAGCTTTTATATGAAGTTGTAAAAAATATAAAAGCAAAAGGAACCGGTATTTTTTATATTACACATAAGCTGGAGGATGTTTTTCTTATTGGTGACAGAATCTCTGTAATCAGAGACGGCCGTATGGTTGGAACAAAACTGGTTGCAAATTGTACCAAAGAAGAAATTATTAAGATGCTGAGCGGGCAGTATATTCAGAAAAGATATCCCAAAATTGATAAAAAAGCTGGAAAAACTGTTTTGTCGGTCAGAAATTTAGGATTTGAAGATAAACTGGAAAACATCAGCTTTGATCTTGCAAAAGGTGAAATATTGGGGGTAACAGGGTTAGCGGGATCCGGCCGGACACTCCTTGCTAATTGTTTATTTGGAGCGGTGGAAAACGTCACCGGGCAAGTATTTTTAAATGGTTCGGAAGTAAAGATAAAAAGCCCACATGATGCCATATCAAAAGGTATTGCCCTCATACCCGAAAACAGAATGACAGATTCAATATTCAGTTGCTGGGATGTTAATGATAATGTCTCTGTCTCTGCTTTGAAAAGATTTACCAATGCTTTTATGATAAATATGCCTATTCTGAGGCAGGCAGTATTAGACTACACCACAAAGCTAAATATTTCTCAAAATCCCGGGAACAGTATTTTAGAATATTCCGGTGGAAATCAACAAAAAGCCATTTTTGCAAAATGGATTATGAGCCGCGCAAAAATTTTTATTTTGGACGAGCCTACAAGAGGCTTGGATATAGCAAGTAAAATAGATATATATAATTTTATCAATGATTTAGTCAAAAAAGATGTGGGGATTATTTTCATCTCATCAGATATTGAAGAAATTTTAGGGCTATGCGACAGAGTCGCAGTTTTATCCAGTCGTACGCTTGCCTGCAATGTTTCAACAAAAGATATAACGGTAGAACAGATTATCGAACTTGCAACAAAAGACGATGAATAGTTTAAATATATGATTTGTAAAATAAAATATTAAACTACTTTTTTCGCTTTTCTGCTATAATGTATACTGGTTCTAAATCAACAAAGAATTGGAGTTGAAAAGATGTTTGATTATACCTGCTGATTAGTTTAAGCATAATATTGAAATAGAATGAGCTTTATTTTTTTGTGCTTTTAACATTCAAGAGAGTAATCAGTTCTTTTCACTCAAGAATATAAACTTCTCCAACGTGGTTGGTTTTGTTTTTGTATTTATGAGCTGCGGGATTAACTCTCTTGCGGCTCATTTTTGCTTACTGGAGGAGGGTATAAATCATGTCGCTTATTAACATATCAAACTTAACATTTAGCTATGAGGGCAGCTATGATAATGTATTTGAAGACGTTTCATTTCAGATTGATACAGATTGGAAGCTTGGATTTACAGGAAGAAATGGCAGAGGAAAGACAACATTTCTTAATTTATTACTTGGGAAATATGAGTATAGCGGAAGTATTACGGCCAGTGTAAAATTTGAGTATTTCCCATATCAGGTCAATAATAAAAATAATGTTACTATTGATGTAATTAACGAAATATATTCGGGATATCAGCAATGGGAGCTTCTAAAAGAGTTATCTTTGATTGAAGTTAACGAGGATGCCCTGTACCGCCCATTTAATTCTTTAAGCAACGGAGAACAAACTAAGGTTTTACTTGCCGTTCTTTTCTTAAAGGAGAACAGCTTCCTGCTAATTGATGAACCAACAAATCACCTTGATCTAAGGACAAGGGAAATAGTGAGTAATTATTTAAAAGGTAAAAAAGGGTTTATTCTGGTGTCCCATGACAGAGTATTTTTAGATAACTGCATAGATCATATTCTATCAATAAACAGAACAAATATTGAGATACAGAAAGGTAACTTTTCGTCGTGGTGGGCAAATAAACAACTACAGGATAACTATGAGCTCGCTCAGAATGAACGGCTTAAAAAAGATATTGACAGACTGGCAAAGGCCTCAAAGCGCACTTCGCAGTGGTCAAATAAGGTTGAAAAGACAAAATACGGGTCACTTAATTCAGGGATTAAGCCTGATAGGGGATATGTTGGGCATAAAGCAGCAAAAATGATGAAGCGGTCTAAAAACATAGAAGCGAGACAGCGAAAGGCAATCGAAGATAAATCAAGACTATTGAAAAATATTGAGAGTGAGGAAACCCTCAGGATTTCGCAACAGACATTCCATTCAAAACGGCTGATTACCTTTGATAATGTCTCTATTTATTATAACAGTAAAGCAGTGTGCAATAATATCAGTTTTACTATTGAACAAGGAGATAGAATTGCTTTAAAAGGGAGAAACGGCTCAGGAAAATCAAGTATTATAAAGCTGATTTGCGGTGAAAGTCTGGATTATTCAGGAAATTTTTTCAAAGCAAATCAATTACTCGTCTCATATGTGCCTCAGGATACTTCATTTCTGAAAGGAAATTTAACCGGATATGCTCTGGAAAATGAACTGGATGAGAGCCTTTTTAAAGCGATTTTGCGCAAGCTTGATTTTTCAAGGATACAGTTTGAAAAGGATATGTCTGAATTCAGTGAAGGGCAGAAGAAAAAAGTACTTATTGCCAAAAGCCTATGTCAAAAGCCGCACTTACACGTTTGGGACGAACCGCTTAATTTTATCGATATTTTTTCCAGGATGCAAATTGAAGAATTACTGTTGTCATATAAGCCAACTATATTGTTTGTGGAACATGACGTCGCATTTTGTACCAGTATCGCTACAAAAACTGTTAGCTTAACCCATTTATGAATGTTGTATCTGCTATGTATAAAAAACTTTTAAAACCAATAAAAAGAAGAATTGTGTTTAGAGTCAAAATAGAGTACAATGACTATAAAATATGCTTCTACTATGTTTTAATGAAGCGGTAAACTATGAATGCGGGAGGAAATCTGGGAATGAAGAGAGCTATAACTATTATTCTGACTCTTTGTATGGTAATCATGATGCTTTCCGGCTGCGGTGGCGGCAATGCCGGGAATGTAATCAAAATTGGCGTCTATGAGCCTTCTTCTGGCGACAATGGTGCCGGTGGAAAGCAGGAAGTTCTCGGGATAGAATATGCTAATTCCGTTCTGAACTCTGTGGAAATCGGCGGAAAGAAATATGAGTTAAAGCTTGAAATCGTTGATAATGAGTCTTCCAATGACAAGGGCCCCTCTGCGGCGGCAAAATTGGTTAGCGCAAAATGTTCCATTGTTCTCGGTTCGTATGGTTCCGGTGTTTCAATAGCGGCAAGTGACGTATTTGGAAATGCAGGAATTCCTGTAATCGGTGTCTCTTGTACAAACCCACAGGTTACAGAAGGAAATACACACTATTTCCGTATTTGTTATCTTGACCCGTTCCAGGGTACAGTCCTTGCAAATTTTGCTGTGGATGAATTCAAGGCAAAAAAAGCCTACATATTGACAAAACTTGGGGATGACTATTCAGTAGGTCTCGGCAACTATTTCAAAGTAGCATTTGAATCTCTCGGTGGAACTGTTGTTGAGGAAACTTTCCAGGAAGGCAACAGTGATTTTACAGCATACCTGACTACTGCAGTTAACGAAAAAGCTGATGTTATTTTTGCTCCTACCTCCACTGAGGCAGCTTCTTTGATTATTGGGCAGGCTGTATCACAAGGCATAAAAATTCCTTTCCTGGCTGGTGATACATGGGACAGCTCAGTTATTCTGGATGCTGCAAAGGGTTCAGACAGCAAAATTTTTGTATCAACCTTCTTTGACGAAGGTGATGACTCAGCTGCAGGTTCAAAATTTGTAACTGATTTTAAGAAGTGGTTAAATGATAACCCCGAGAAATTAAAGAATAACGGTGGTAATGACATTGTAGCGGCTGTTTCAGCATTGGGTTACGATGCTTATATGGTTGCTGTCAAAGCTATAGAAGCGGCCGGAAGCCCGGACCCCAAGAAAATTAATGAAGTTCTATGGGGAGTTACATATTCCGGTGTTACAGGCGATATTGCTTTTGATGATATAGGCGATGCTATACGTGATGTTGCTTATATTAAGAGCGCGAACAATTCTGACGGTTCATGGAACTTTGTAGCAATACAAAGTGTTAAATAGATATTTAGTTCAAGCGTGTTAAGCGGGGGGTATCCCCCCGCCCATGCCTTTATCACAAGCTGAAAGACTAATTAGCTACCTTGAAAGGATTGGTTCCTTAAGGTAAACACTTCTTTTCGAAACAGCTGCAAACGGAGGTTCTGATGGAATTCTTAAACACAAATCTCCCTTACATATTGGCAGGTATATCGGTGGGGGGACAGTATGCTTTAATTGCCATAGGGTATACCATGGTATATGGAATACTCAGGCTAATTAACTTTGCTCATGGCGATATTTTTATGGTTGCAGGTTTTGCAATGGTATACCTTTCTGCCAGCTTGCCCCTGTATATATCCATCCCTATGACCATCATAATTACAGTAGTGTTAGGCTTTGCAGTAGAACGCATGGCATACAGACCTCTTCGTACAGCACCGCGAATGTCAATAATGATTAGTGCCATTGGAGTGTCTTACTTACTGCAAAACTGTGCATGGTATATAACAAGCGGTTTGGCAAAACAATACCCTACAATACCATGGATTAGTGAATCAATTTCTATAGGTACTGCAACAACAAAAATAGTTACGGTAATTACACCTGTTCTCACTCTTGTTTTGGTAATAGCTTTGGTTATATTAATTAAATATACAAAAATTGGTATGGCAATGAGGGCTATGGCAAAGGACTTTGAAACCAGCCGGCTCATGGGAGTAAAAATAAATTCAGTAATAAGTTTTACATTTATTATAGGCTCATTTCTCGCGGCCATAGGTTCACTGCTCTATTTTACAAACTATGCCACGGTTACACCAATTGCTGGTGCGATGCCGGGATTAAAAGCTTTTGTAGCTGCGGTGTTCGGCGGTATCGGAAGCATACCCGGTGCTGTCATTGGAGCGTTTATAATAGGCATATGTGAGAATGTCATCAAGATGTTTGGATGGACAACATTTTCGGATGCCTTTACTTTTGCATTGCTGATAATCATTCTTGTCGCAAAGCCAACCGGGCTATTCGGTGAGAAATCTACAGATAAGGTATAGGTAAGTGATATGAATGAAAAAAATATAAATATAAATGGAGAAATTACTCCCCCCGATAAAAAAAATATATTTTTTAAATCTGTTGTAGGGTTTTTAAGAAAAAATTGGATTGGATTTACACTTTTAGCTGCACTTTTCGCAATTATCTTTATTTTGGAGCAAGTGCTGTCATCTTCATCCATGCTTTTTGTGGTTTTGAAAAAGGGAGCTATTTATGCTCTTGTTGCAGTGTCCATGAATCTATTAAATGGTTTTACCGGTCTTTTTTCATTGGGGCAAGCAGGATTTATGCTTATCGGTGCATATACCTATGCGATATTTACAATCCCAGCGGAGGCCAGGACTGCTGTATACCAGTATTTTGACGGCGGAATTATTAATTTCACAGTTCCTGTTCCTATCGCTCTCATAATGGCCGGGCTCGCTGCGGCATTATTTGCATATCTTGTAGGGCTTCCTGTTCTGAGATTGAAAAGTGACTATCTGGCTATTGCCACGTTGGGCTTTGCGGAAATTATACGTGCTTTTTTCCAGTGGGACAAGTTGGGCCCTGTTACTAACGGCTCAAATCTGCTAAGAAGATTCCCTGTATTCTCCTCAACCTTATATCCTTTTATTGTATCCGGAATTTGTATCGCAATAATAGTTTTACTTATTAATTCATCTTATGGACGTGCTTTTAAAGCAATTCGGGATGATGAGGTTGCTGCTGAGGCTATGGGAATAAATCTGGCAAGGCATAAACAGCTGTCTTTTACTGTCAGCTCGTTCTTTGCGGGAGTGGGAGGAGCTCTCCTGGCCATGTATCAGACGACAGTACAGGCTGCCGCATTCAAATCGGCAATGACATATGAGATACTCCTTATTGTTGTTATAGGTGGTATCGGGTCAGTTACCGGAAGCTGTTTATCTTCGTTTCTGTTTATTGCTTCCAGTGAATGGTGGCTAAGATTTTTAGACAGCGAAACATACATTGGCAGCTTCAAATTACCGCTATTGGCGTCAGGTTTCAGAAAGGTCGTATTCTCGATTATAATTATGGTTGTTGTTCTGTTTTACAGCAGAGGAATCATGGGAACAAATGAAATTTCTGTTGATGCCTTACTCCGATTTTTCAGAAAGCTGTTTAGAAAAGACAGTAAGGGGGAGGCAGCGTAAATGATGGAAAATATCTTACATACAGAAAAAATAACAATGCAATTTGGTGGTGTTGTCGCGTTATATAACCTGACAATTGACGTTAACAAAGGTGAAATAGTTGCTTTAATAGGACCTAACGGAGCAGGCAAGACTACAGCATTTAACTGTATAACAGGAGTGTATGAGCCGACCAACGGCAGTGTCAGTTTCTGCGGGGAAACAATAGTATCAAATCATCCGCAGGGAAGAATGAAGAAACTATATTTAGGGGAAGAAGATAAAGAGAAATTAAGGGTAATAAGGCCAACACCTGATAAAATCACAAAGCTTGGTATTGCACGTACTTTTCAGAATATCAGACTGTTTAAAAGCCTTACAGTATTTGAAAATGTACTTGTTGCAAAACATATGAGGGCAAAACAAAATGTTCTGACCGCGACATTAAGACTGAATTGGCGTGAGGAAAAACGGGCAAGAGAGGAAAGCCTGGCACTGTTAGAGGAGCAAGGTTTGCTTCAGTACAAAGATGATCTGGCAAGCAGTCTTCCGTATGGCTTGCAACGGCGTCTTGAAATATCCCGGGCTTTGGCAACAGAACCAAAACTTTTGCTGTTGGATGAGCCTGCTGCCGGGATGAATCCGCAGGAGACACAGGAGCTGGCGGAGTTTATAGTAAAAATTAAGAACAAGTATGACCTCACAGTTCTTATGATTGAGCATCACATGGATTTGGTAATGCAAATTTCAGACCGAATTTATGTTCTGGACTTTGGAAAGCTTATTGCTCACGGCACGCCTGGTGAGGTGCAAAAGAATCAGCGTGTTATCGATGCATATCTGGGGGTGGCCGATGATGCTTAAAATTAGCGACTTAAAAGTAAATTATGGCGGTATTGAAGCGGTTAAGGGGATATCCTTTACAGTACCCGAAAAGAGTATTGTAACATTGATAGGTGCAAATGGGGCAGGAAAGAGCACTACACTCAGAACCATTGCGGGCCTTGTTAAACCTCAGAGCGGGAAAATAGAGTTTTTAGGTGAGGATATAACAGGCAAAGGGGTTGAAGATATTGTATCCCGTAATATTACCATGGTTCCCGAGGGAAGAAAGATTTTCCCTGATCTGACTGTGCTGGAGAACCTTAAAATTGGTGCCTATCTCCGAAAAGATGATATTACCGACGACTTGAACTATGTATTTGACCTTTTCCCTCGTCTTAAAGAGAGAACCTGGCAGCATGGAGGGACACTATCAGGTGGAGAACAACAGATGCTGGCGGTTGGCAGGGCACTTATGAGCCGTCCTAAGCTAATGATGATGGATGAACCGTCATTGGGGCTTGCACCTCTTGTTGTTCGAAACATTTTTGAGATAATACAGGAAATTAATAAGCAAGGTGTGACAATCCTGCTTATTGAACAAAATGCAAATATGGCCTTAAAAGTAGCCGATATAGGTTATGTTCTTGAAACAGGGCGCATCACTCTTTCGGGTACAGGGCAGGAGCTTCTGGCAAACGAAGGGGTCAAAGCGGCATACCTGGGAACTTAACATTTGTTTTTAATGAAATCCTTCGCTTTTGCGAAGGATTTTTTTGTCTTTAACAGAAGGCGACAATAATATACCGTATACTCCATGAGCAAGGTATCATAAGACATTTGTCATTTTATGTGTTAGTGAAAAATCTTACCTACTGTCATT
>JGI24711J26586_10000364_pt1 | contig 34794 bp, 30 predicted proteins | sample BioPla3DNA1_FD_26586 | JGI IMG/M metagenome (IMG submission 26586)
TACCAATTAAATAAATCAATATCTGGTTCTACACTATATTTTGTTTTTTCACTACCAATAGTTCCGTCAGTTTCATCATCATATTTAAACTCTTCCCACAACATTGGTTTTCTACAGTATGGATCTGTTGCTCCCCACATCCCAACTTCGTCACCATAATAAAGCATTGGAGCACCAATATATGTCATCTGAAATATTGATATCAATTTCAGTATATCTTTAGGTTTTATGTTTGAATTTTTCCAATTTATTGTTGTATTTTTATGATTATCTTCTGCTAGATCAGGTCTAATTGTATTGTATCCTTTATCCCATTGTTTCCCTTCCTCTAGATCTCTTCCCAATTTATCATTTACGATTCTAGATAAAAGTCTATCTGTATCATGTGAACCATTTAAATTTTGCGATGATTGTAGNGCTTGTANTGGNTACCAGCTTCTTTTNTCTTTTAATTCATTAAAAAATTCACTACTTTTNAATTTATATTCTTTATTAAAATCAGTTCCCTGATTAATAAAATACCCTATTACAACTTTAAGCCACTCATAATTCATTACAGTGTCATATTTTAATCCATCATTTATTTCTGAACGTGCATCTCCCCATAACTCTGCTGTAATATATGAATCTTTTTTAGTTTCTTTCATAACTTTACGCCATAAAGTCCAAAAATTTTGATTATGTAGACAGTTTGGTACATCTAGCCTAAACCCATCTATACCATCATCCTCTTTCCAATTTTCCGATACTTTTCCATCAGGACCAAGTAGCCATTTTTTTGTTATATTAAAAATATATTCCATAAAATCTTTATTAAAACTGTCAAATTCTGGAAGAGTTCTAAATCCAGCCCATCCAGAATAGTGTACATTGTTTTTATTTTCTAAAAATATTTTATAAGCTTCCTCTTCAGTTAAATTTTTATCTATAGTTTTATGTTTACGAAAATCATGAAATCTATACCAATTAATATATTTTGAGTCTTTACCGTTTACCATAATGTCTTCAAAACTCCAGTGACGAGGTCCACTATGATTAAATACTCCATCAAATATTACTCTTATACCGTTTTTGTGTAATTCTTTTATTAAATCCACAGCAATTAAGTCTGATTCAGTCCAAACCCAAGTTTCAGGATCATCAGTTTCAAAATACCCATTTTTACTACGATTTTCACCTACTATATTTATTCTAAGTAGCTCTAACTCACTATATGAATCAATTTTTTCATTATCTAAAACATCTAAATATGATCTGTTTCCAAACTTATTATCTTTAGAAATTTCTACATTATAATTTGTTTTAGATAATTTAATTGTACCAAAATCAGGAGATATATGACGAAAATCAGATGCTCCATATTTATGATTTGATTCAGAGAAAAAAACAGGATTTAACCATACAGCAGTTATTCCCAACTCTTTTAGATATGGTATTTTTTCTTTTATCCCTTTTAAATCTCCACCATACATACGAGCATATTTTATAGAGTAATCGATTCCGCTCTCTTTTATTACTTCCCAATTTTTTTGTTCCTCAAAATCAGATGTCCAATCATTATTTTCAAATTCCCCTAATTCATCTGTGTATCCGCTCCATCGATAATCTTTCACTAAACTTGCTCTATTATCATTAGATGGTCTTTTAAATTCTTCTGGACCAAATTCATTGTAAATTGGATCATTATTTTTATCACCATTATAAAATCTATCTGGAAATATATTATACCAGATAGCTTCTTTAGACCACTCTGGAATATCAAAAATAGGAAAATTCTCGCTATCATAGTCAATATTAAATTCTAAGGGATCGTATTCTACAAGTCCATTTTTCCCAAAATATCTTATGCTGCTACCATCTTTTAATTGAAAATAATATTTAAATTTTTTAGGATTTCTTTTTAATTTTACATTTTTTTTAAAATAATCAAATCCATATTTATAATCTTCGATTCTTTCCATCTCATATACTTCTTGTATTTTTTCATCTTCCTCTATAAATATTTTAACTTTTTCCACATCATTTAATTGCGTTCTAAGAGTAACTTCTATCTCCTTTTTAGAAGAACGATTTAAATATTTCAGTTCGTATTCATTATGCTTAATCGCTTTTTGTGTATCAAATGGATCTTTTGCATCATATACAAAAGTTCCATTACCTAGTTCCCCTTTTGGAAATAGATACCCCATCTCTCCAACTATTAATTTTAAATTTTCACCATGCGGGACCCAATTACCATCAATAACTAATTTATATTCATAAAATCCATCATCTAAAGCTAATAATATTTCAAAAATATTTTCAGATACTTTTTTCAATTCACTTTGATATATATTCCATCCGTTAAAACTAGAGGGCATCTCTACTTTGTTTGCACTTGTATATCCATATTTAGAAGTATCTACCATAAATTTTGTGAAATGCATCCTTTTCAAATAAAATTTTGCTTCTTTAGAGTCATATGTAATTAAAATATCATCATTTTCTCTAAATCCTCCAACAGGTTTAGGATTATCCTTGTCTGTAACAGATCCTTCAAAATATTTTGAAAAAGGGACCGTATGTGAAAAAGTAAATGATTTGCTTAAACCACTACTTTCTATTTTAAATGAATAAGCACCATCTTTATCTACATTATTCCATTTAAATATGTATATATCACTATGTATTTTCTCCATACAAACCTTTTTATACACTTCATTTTCTTTAAGTATTACTAAATTTATATGCATATAATTTCCTCCACCAATTTATATTTCTTTTAATAAATTTACCATCTCAATAGCTGTAACCGCTGCCTCATATCCTTTATTCCCTGCCTTTGTACCTGCTCTTTCTATTGCTTGCTCAATAGAATCAGTTGTTAAAACACCAAAAATAACAGGAACACCAGTATTTAAAGATACACTAGCTACACCTTTTGAAACTTCTGCAGAAACATAATCAAAATGTGGTGTTGCTCCTTTTATAACAGCACCTAATGTGATTATTGTATGGTATTTTGTTGATTCTGCCATTTTTTGTGCAACTAACGGTATTTCAAATGCTCCTGGTATCCAAGCTACTTCTATATCATTTTCTGATACACCATGTCTTTTTAGCGCATCTATTGCNCCGCCTAATAATTTTGATGTTATAAATTCATTAAATCTACTTACTACTATCCCTATTTTTATCCCTTCAGCTATTAATTTTCCCTCAATAATTTTCATTTAATCCTCCATAATTATATTGCTTTTATTTTAATTACAATTTTTTTTACAAAATTTCCACATCCAATAGATGGCTGGTGATAGTCATTTGTTGGAATTATCATCAATTCGTTTTTCTTTAGTTCATATAATTCACCATTACCTTCGAAAAATTGTATATCTTTAAACTCTGAATAAGGCGTTATCTCATTTGTAATATTATCTTTATTTGTTATCCCTATTTCCTCAAAACCATCTTCTATATATTGAATATCTATATATTTTCTATGAATTTCCCAATTATTTGAATTATATTCTTTTGTATAATAATTTTGTACAATTGCAAATATATCTCTCTCTTTAATTTCATATTCCCCTACATTTAAATTTTTATTCTCTTTTAACCAGTTAAGAGCTATTTTTATATTTTCATTAGTTTCATTTTTTAAAATATCATCTATATTTCCTTTTTTCACTACAAACACCTCTTATTTTTAGTCTTACGGTAATGGACTTATAAAATTTAAACCTTCCATTTCGTAGTTATTTGACATTATATTAAAATTTTGTACTGCTTGACCAGAAGCTCCTTTTGTAAGATTATCTATTGCTGATAATACAATTAATCTGTTTGTACGCTCATCTTTTATTATTGATATATCAATATAATTTGTTCCTCTTACATTTTTTGTTTCAACAGCACCATTTTCTATTATTCTTACAAATTTTTCATTTTTATAGAAATTATTATACAGATCATATATCTCTTTAATATCAATGTTTTCTTTTAAGTTAACATATATTGTACTTAGCATCCCTCTTGTCATTGGTATAAGGTGTGGAGTAAAATTAATATAAATATCTTCATTTGCAAGGTAAGATAATTGCTCTTCTATTTCAGGTGTATGTCTATGACTTGCAATTCCATATGCTTTTATATTTTCGTTAGTTTCTGAAAAATGTGTTGTAGTATTACATTTTTTACCAGCACCAGAAACACCAGATTTAGAATCAGATATGATCATTTTTGTATCAATTAGATTATTTTTTAAAAGAGGTGCTAAACCAAGTATAATTGTAGTTGGATAGCATCCTGGATTTGCAATAAGTCTTGCATTTTTTATTTTTTCTCTGTTTAATTCAGGAATACCATAAACTGCTTCCTCGAGATACTCGCTTGCAATATGTTTTTCGTTATACCATTTTTCATATATATCTTTATCTTTTAATCTAAAATCTGCACTTAAATCTATAATTTTTTTTCCCATTTTTAATAATGTTGGCACATATTCCATAGCAGCTTTATGTGGTACTGCTAAAAAAATATATTCACTCTCTTTTAAATCTGTCTCTAAATTATCTGTTCCTATAAATTCTTTATCAAATATATTTCTTACATTTGGAAATAATTCTGAAAATTTAGTCCCTTTATTGCTATTAGACACAACTTTATCAATTTCAACATGTTTATGATTTAAAAGAATTCTAACAAGTTCAATACCTGTATATCCCGATGCTCCTATTATAGATACTTTCATTATTATCACCTTTCTCTTATATTTTATTTTTTACTATAATCTTTCTCGTGTTTTTTATTTTCCCGTCCGATTAACTCATCTTTTATAATTTTTGGTTCTATATTAAACGCCGCCATTAAAACTAATAAATGATATATTAAATCAGAAATTTCATATACTAATTCATTATTATCATTTTTTGCTCCAATAATAACCTCAGAACATTCCTCTCCAACTTTTTTAAGTATTTTATCTACACCTTTATCAAATAGATAATTTGTATATGATCCATTTATAGGATTATTTTTTCTCTCTATAATTGTTTCATATAATTTTTCTAAAATATCTATATTAGGTTCTATTTTTTCAAACTCTTTTATTTTTCTATAAAAACAGCTTCTTTCGCCAGTATGACAAGCTATATTTCCAACTTGCTCGATTTTTAGTAAAATTGTATCTTCGTCACAATCGTAATATATCTCTTTTACATTTTGGAAATGTCCAGAAGTTTCCCCTTTTAACCATAAAGAGTTTCGACTTCTACTAAAATATGTTGCTTTACCAGTTTCCATTGTTTTATTAAAAGCTTCTTCATTCATGTAAGCTAGCATTAAAACTTCATTATCCTTATAATCTTGCACAATTACAGGAACTAAACCATCACTATTAAATCTAATTTTTTTAATATTTAACATTATTATCCTCCATTTTTATAATTATAACCTAACTTCTACCCCTTTTGATTTTAAATACTCTTTTACTTCTTTAATTGAAACTTCTTTAAAATGAAATATAGATGCAGCTAAAACTGCATCAGCTTTACCATTTTTAATTCCATCATATAAATGTTCTATATTTCCTGCACCACCAGATGCAATCACAGGTATATTAACTGCTTCTGCAACTGCTCTTGTAGCCTCAATATCATAGCCATCTTTCGTCCCGTCACGATCCATTGAAGTAAGTAATATTTCACCTGCACCTAGTTTTTCTACATCTTTTGCCCAGTCTAAGGCATTTACACCAGTTCCAACATTACCTCCACTTATATATACTTCCCAAAAATTCCCGTTGTATTTTACATCAATAGCAACAACAATTGATTCACTACCATAAATTTTAACAGCTTCACTAACTAGTGCTGGGTTATTAAATGCAGCTGTATTTATAGAAACTTTATCTGCACCAGCATCTAATATTGCTTTTATATCTTCAATTGAATTAATTCCTCCCCCAACTGTAAATGGTATAAAAACATGGTTTGCTATTTTAGAAACCATATTAACTGCTGTTTTTCTTTTCTCACTAGATGCGCTTATATCAAGAAATACTAACTCATCGGCACCTTCACTATTATAAAGTTTAGCAATTTCAACAGGATCACCAGCATCTTTTAATTCAACAAAATTTACACCTTTTACAACTCTGCCATCTTTTACATCTAAACAAGGGATAATTCTTTTCTCTAACATGTTAACACCAGCCTTTTTAAATAAGATTTTCTTTAATTATACTATTTATAGCATTTTTTTTCAAGAAATAATTTTAATGTAATTATATTTTTTAATAAAAAAGAAAGGTATGTTTTAAATTACCTTTCTCTAATCTCTTTTATGGTATTAATATTTATAAAAAGCTTTATATGCTTTAAAACTTTCAAATAGATCTAACTTTGATGAAACCTCAAATGGTGAGTGCATAGAAAGTAGGCCTGGACCAGCATCAATTGTTTTTATTCCGAAATGTGCTAAAAATTTAGCAACAGTTCCACCTCCACCTTCATCTACTTTACCTAATGTTCCTGTTTGCCAAACAATATTATTTTTATTAAAAATATCTCTTATTTTATACATAAATTCTGCATCTGCATCACTTGCACCGTATTTACCACCATGACCTGTATATTTTGTAACTACAATTCCATATCCTAATTTTGCTGCATTTGATTCGTCATGTACTGATTTATATATAGGATCCATAGCCACATTTACATCTGCAGATATAGCTTCACTATTCCACAATGTTTTTTTTAACATATAATCATTATAATTTTCTTTTAATTTATAGATAATATCTGACATGAAATATTCTAAATAGTTAGATTCTAAACCTGTTGAACCAGTACTACCAATCTCTTCTTTATCTACTAAATAACAAACTATTGTTTTATTTGGTAAATTTTCTTCTTTAGAAATATCTAAAAATGAAATCATAGAAGTATAAGCACAAATCCTGTCATCTTGTCCATAACCACCAATCATACTTCTATCAAAACCAATATCTTTTGCCTTACCAGCTGGTACTAATTCAAATTCTGCTGATAAAAAATCTTCCTCTACCATTCCATACTCATAATTTAATTTTTCTAAAATTGCATATTTCACTTTTTCTTTAATTTCAATATTTTCAATATTAGTGGGAATAGATCCTACCAAAACACGCAGTTCCTCCCCTTTTATAACATCACGAGATTTTCTATCATCTTGTATTTTTCTTGATAAATGTGGAAGAATATCTGGTATTGTGAAAACAGGATCATTTTCATTCTCACCAATACAAATTTCCTTTTTTTCACCGTTAGCAAGTATTACAATTCCATGTAATGCCAGTGGTATCGCAGCCCACTGGTATTTTTTAATTCCACCATAATAATTTGTTTTAAAGAAAGCCAATTCTAAATCTTCATAAAGCGGATTTTGTTTTAAATCAAGTCTAGGTGAATCAACGTGTGATACTATAAATTTTACCCCTTTTTCTATGTCTTCTTTACCAATAATCACTAAAACTAAATTTTTTTCTCTATTTAAATAATAAACTTTATCACCTACATCTAATTTTGATCTATTTTCTATGTTTTCAAATCCTTTTTTTTCAGCTAAAACTATAGCATTTTTTATAAATTCTCTTTCTGTTTTTGATTTATCTAAAAATATTTTATAATAATCTGAAAATTCATAAGCCCATTTTTTTTCCTCTTTTGAATAACTATTCCATTTATTTTCTTTTTTTAATAACATATTTTTACCTCCTATTATTTGTATTTTATATATAAATTATAATCTATTTTTTCAAAAAATTCCACTTTTATAATAATTTAATTTAGGATATAAATTCATAGTTAAGAATCTAGTTCTTAAAAAAAGACCTATCTGTCGCTAATTTCTCCCCCTCCTAAAATACATTGTCATAATAGCTATTTTTTAAAATATTGACGTTATATATAGTAGAACTTTCAAGTAATTTTGCTACATATACTGCAATAAATTAAAGAAAAAGAATTAAGACATAATATCTATAATTAGAGGCTTTTAAACAATAAAAATAAAATACTAATTATAATTTTATAAAAAAAAGATTATAATATCTCTAAAGTAAAAAAGGTGCTCATTTTTCTATAATGATACACCCTTTTCTATTATTTTAATCTTGCTTCTAATTCAGCTTTCAATTTTTCATAACCTGGTTTCCCTAATAATCCAAACATATTAGCTTTATATGCCTCTACTCCTGGTTGATCAAATGGATTTACCCCTAGTAAATAACCGCTAATTCCACAAGCTTTTTCAAAGAAATAGAACATATATCCTAAATGATAAGGTGTTGCTTCAGGGATATTAATCATAATATTAGGAACATTTCCATCTGTATGTGCTAACATTGTCCCCTCTAAAGCTTTTTTATTAACATAATCAATTGTATTTCCTGCTATATAGTTTAATCCGTCTAGATTAGCACTATCTTCTTTAATTATAATCTCTTCAGCTGATTTTTCTANATTTAAAACTGTTTCAAATATTATTCTTTGACCATCTTGTATATATTGTCCCATTGAATGTAAGTCTGTTGTAAAATTAACTGCTGCTGGGAATATCCCTTTACCATCTTTACCTTCGCTTTCACCATAAAGTTGTTTCCACCATTCAGCAATATAATATAGTCCTGGTTCATAGTTAACTAATATCTCTATTGATTTACCTTTTCTAAGTAGTGCATTTCTAACAGCTGCATATTTATAGCAATCATTATTTTCATAAGGGGCTTTGTAATCATTATATGCATCTTTAGCACCTTCTATTAATTTATCTATATCAATTCCTGCTACAGCAATAGGTAATAATCCTACAGGTGTTAAAACAGAGAATCTTCCCCCTATATCATCTGGTACAACAAAAGTTTCATACCCTTCTTCATTAGCAAGCTGTTTTAATGCTCCTTTTTTTGCATCAGTTGTTGCAATAATTCTTTTTTTAGCTTCCTCTTTGCCATAAGTTTTTTCAATGTAATCTTTTACTATTCTAAAAGCAATTGCAGGTTCTGTTGTAGTACCAGATTTAGAAATTACATTTGCATATACACTTTTACCTTCAATTAATTTAAATAAATGTGATATATAAGTTGAACTCATATTATGTCCAATAAAGTATATTTCTGGAGTTTTTCTATCTTCTTTTTTCATATTATTGTAAAAAGTATTACATAAAAATTCAATAGCAGCTCTTGATCCTAAATAAGAACCACCTATCCCTACAACTAAAAGAACATCTGCATTATCAATTATATTTTTTGCAACTTCTTTTACTTTATTAAATTCATCTTTGTTGTAGTTAACAGGTAGATCTACCCATCCTACATAATCATTTCCAGCACCTTTTTTCTCATCTAATAGATTTGCAGCAACATTAACTTGCTCTTTTAAATAATCAATTTCATAGTCATTTATGAAATTTTTCGCTTTTGAATAATCAAAACTTAGTTTTTTCATTACATCCTCCTATTAAATATATTATTATTAAAATTCAATCCCTTTACTTCTTCTATCTCTTTGTAATTCAAAAAGATAAGATATAATATGTTCTCTAATTCTACTATCTATCTCAAGAAATTCTATCCCATATCCTAATTTTTCTCCACCCATTACTTTAATACTCTCTTCTCTTCTTACCATACCTCTTATTTTATTACACTCAATACCATTAGTCAGTTTAAAATTTACTAAAACTTCAGTACCATAATCGAGTTTTTTAGTTGATGCTATAAACATCCCACCACCACTTAGATTAATTGTAACTCCTTTGTGTATTTCTTCACTAAGTTCTTCTCCGCTTATAGAATATATTTGAAAAGTTGTTACTAAATTTAACATTATTCTTACAAAATTTCTTCTTTGTAATCTAACTATATCTTTTGGTATATTCATTAAAAAATGCATATAAGGTTTCATACTTCTATCTATTATATTACCTTTAAAAGAGTATACACCGTCTTTTTTGACTACATTAATACTTATTTTTTCACCTTTTCTAAGTGGTACAACATGTCCTTTTTCTGTAGGAAGTGAAAAAAATATTTGTTTATCATCCATATCCGTTACTTTACTTAGATAAGTCCCCTCATATGATTGATTTTGTGAAATTTCTACCTCTACCATCTCACCTATTTTTAATAACTCATTTATTTTCATAAATCCTCCTAAAAAATAAGCTCTATCCCAAATTCTATTCTACCATCTTTTGCTTTATCGATAATTCCAGTATTAGAATTAAAATCAATATCTATAATTTCATGGTTAATATCTTTATCTCTATCATAATATACATCGTCATTTTTTAAATATTTTACAAAAATACGCCTATTTTCTTTAAATTTATATCCTATTTCAACTATAGATAAACCATTTCTGATATTTTGTTTTGATATTTTTTCTTCTCTATATCCTAAATTTATATCAATTGCATCAGATATGTTATATTGAACTTTTAATATAAATTCATTTTTGTCATTTACACTTTCAAAATCACTTTTACTTAAATCATTTTGATTGTAATTTTCTTTTATAACTCTATATTTAGAAAATGAAAAATATGTTTTAATTTTATCACTTTCATTTTTTATTATAAAATGATGGTTTGTATAACTATTAAATTTTAAATTGAAATACTCTATTTTGTAGTAAAAATTACCATAATTTTTAAACTTATATGATAAATGTGAATAATAATTATTATATAAATTTGATTTTGCATCTTTTTTTTCTAGTCCACTACTTAACTGCCATTTTTTATAATTATAAGTTCCATTAATATTTATAATTGAAATATCAACTTTATCTAAGTTATTATTTTCTTTGATAATATCAGAATACCCAATTTTTATCCCATATTTTTCTTTTTTAAAATCTTTTTTAAATAAAACGTCATATTCAATTTCTGATTCATTTAAATCAGAAATAATTAAAGCTTCAAAATTATTTATAACTAATTTATCTATAATATATAATTTTTCATCATTTTCTCTATCTTTTTCTATATACGTAATATTATTTCCAATTGTTAGTGTAATACCATCAGTATAGAATTCTCTTTTATTATAATTATAGTTATCATAATCTAATACGGAAAAATGTGAATCTATTTTTTTTTCGTAACCAATTGTGTTAAATTTAAAATTAAAATATTCATTTATATCTTTATCTAGTTTAGCTTTTAAATTAAGATTATTTTCTTCATAATCTGATTTGTATAGAAGACCAACCTCGTAAAATTTATTATAAATCATAAATTCTAAATTATTAGTATTTTTATACTGATTTTTTTCTAATTTATTATAGTAAAATATACTATTTTCCAATTTTAGAGTCATATTTTCAATTATTCCAAATTGTCTATATAATACTTTAGTTTTTTCAGAATCATCACTATTTTCATCTAGCAAATATGATTCTAATAAAGATAATCTATTCTCTAACTCCTCAATATTATTGCTATTTTCTATAGTTATAATATTACTTGAATTAATTTTTTTTTCAAATTCATCAATCTTTTTAGAATAAAGATCAATATTAAATCCAAAATTTAATAAGTCTTCAGAAAATTCACCGATTAAATTTTCAAGTATCATTAAATCATCTATTGTTGCTTTTTCTTCATTAAATTTTTCTAATGTTTTATATAAATATAGAGAAACTTCATATCTAGAAACAGAATCTTCCCCATTAAAAAAAAATGAATCTTTTTCAATTATTCCATTTTCAATTAATTTTTTTATTGATTTATACGCCCAATGTTCGCTACTTATATCTCTATACATTGTATTTTCTTGTGAAAATATAATAGTTGATAATAGAATAAATATTACTAAGATTTTTTTAATCATAATTTCACCTTTAATTGGATATTTTTAAAAAATGTTTCTATAATTATAACATAATATTTTAACATTATCAATATCTATTTAATTTATATTAAAAACAAATAAAAAAAAAGAAAAATTATAAATTTTTCCTTTTTATAGTATTATTATATTATTATAGATATTTAAATGGCTGAGCTGGCTGGATTTGAACCAGCGCATGACGGAGTCAAAGTCCGTTGCCTTACCGCTTGGCGACAGCCCAACAACAATGGAGATTATACTCTATATTTTTTATTTTGTCAATACTTTTTATAATTTTTTTATAAAATATTCCCAATACTTTCACCCATTAATATTTTAGTTTCATAACCAGATATTGTATTTTCAATGATATCTTTATCAAATTTAATTTGCCCTTTTTTAAAAATTAATATTACAGTTGAACCACCAAATTTAAAATATCCCTTTTCACTACCCTTTTCTACAAAACTATTTTCGGTAAATGTTTGAATAATCGATCCAACCATTGTTGCTCCCACTTCAGAAATTATAACATTACCTATTTTATCATTATTTAAAATAGTATATTCCCGCTTATTTTTAAAAAAATAATTTATTTTTTTCCCTAATGCTAATGGCGAAACTGAATAATAATCTCCAACTATTTTATTATTTTTTAAAATTCTGCCATCTAATGGAAAATGAAATCTATGATAATCTGTTGGTGCTAATCTAATAATAGCTATACTTCCATCACTATATTCATTTGCAAGTATTTCATCATTTAAATACTCTTTTAAATTAAATTTTTCCCCTTTTATAAAAAAGTTATCTATTTTATCTATATTTTCAAATACAATTATTTTTCCATCAGCAGGAGAAATAAAAAAACTATTAGAAATTTTTCTACTATTTTTTTTTAATTCTCTATAAAAAAATTCATTAAAATTATTAAAATCCTCAATTTTTTTTAAACTTTCGTCTACATTAATATCATATTTATTAATAAAATCTAATATTTTTAATTTTGATTTTTTATTATCCATTTTATTTCCATATATAGTTGAAATTATTTTTCTTTTTACAATTAAATTTAAACATAATTTTCCAAAAGGATTATAATAAAGCCATTTTAAATAAAATTCACCAGGAACTTTCTCTACTATTCTATCCCCTGTTTGTCTATCTATATATATAATTTTTTCTATATTTTTTGGTAAATGAATAAATATTATAAGTACAAGAATTAAAATTATCATTAAAAATAAATTTATCATTATTACACCTCATATTTATAAATTTTAATAAAAAAACAGCCCTATAGGACTGTTTTTTTTCTATCCTTCAACTTTATCATCCGATTGATCTGTAACTAAAACTTCTTCGTATTTTTCAATAACAGTTTTAGTTATCATCTCTCTTACTTCAGGAGAAATTGGATGAGCTATATCTTTAAATTCTCCACTTGGCATTTTTCTTGACGGCATTGCTACAAACATACCTTTTTGACCGTCAATTACTTTTAATCCATGAACAACAAAGCTCTCCTCAAAAGTAATATCAGCATATGCTTTTAATTTTGCCTCGCTTTCAGATTTAGTTATTCTTACTCTTACATCAGTAATTCTCAACTTAATGCACCACCTTTCTTTTATTTTGTATTTTTCACACAAGTTTACATTTAATAATTAAAAATTCCGGAAAACTAAATTTAAGTTTTTCAATTAAATTTGAGTTGTAATAATCAAATATATAAAAACAGCTTCCACTTCCTGACATATTAAGTTTAATGTTCTCAAATAGTAATGTAAATTTTTTTTTAAATTCAATAATATCAGTATTTGTAAATAAGCCTTGATCTAATACATTTTCTATATTACTCTCTACTAATTTTACATCATTTTTTTTTAATCCTTCTACTACTTTTTCTATATTTGAATATTTCACATTGTCTATTTTTTTAATATTTTCATATGCTAACTTAGTGGATATTCCAAAATTGGGTTTTATAAGTATAATATTTACTTTAAAATTAATTTTTATCTCTTCTATAATCTCTCCAATTCCTTTAATCCTTGATGGTGTGTTGTATAAAAAAAAAGGTATATCGGCACTTATATTTTTAGAAAAATTTATCATCTCTTCAATACTAAAAATATTTCCATAATATTTATTTAATGACTTTAAAAAAAAGGCACCGTTACTACTGCCACCACCTAATCCTGAAAAAATCGGTATATTTTTTTTTAATTTAACTATAACCTCTTTTTTCTCTGTATTATTTTTCTTTAACTTTAAATTTTTATAAAATTCATTATAAACTTTATAAATAATATTTTCTTCTGTAGAAATCTTATTTATTGAATAGGTATGTATAATAATTTTACCATTTTTTCCAGTGTAATTTATCTCTAAATCATCATATAGATCAATTGGAACAAAAATACTATCAATATTATGATAATTATCATCTCTTTTATTAAGAATATTAAGTCCAAAATTTAATTTAGCATTTGATTTTATTAGATCCTTATACAAATTTTACACCTTCTTAAATTTAATTATATCAAAATATATTTTAAAAGTCAAATTAATCAGTTGTTTTTTTAAAATTAATCTATAATTTTAACTAAATCTTTTGAGTCATCTTTTTTTACATTTCCTGTTGGAACTTCAACTACTTGAAATTTAATTATTTTATCAAAATAACTAAGCTCTATAATATCATTTTCTTTAACAGTATAAGACGGTTTTCTAATAACACCATTAACTGTTATTTTCTCATTTTCTCCAACTTTTTTTGCAACAGTTCTTCTTTTTATTATTCTGGAAACTTTTAAAAATTTATCTAATCTCATTATTATTTCACCTTTTCATTATGTTTTGCTTCTTCCCAGTATTTATCCATTTCAATTAAATTTGTATCGTTTATATTTACTTTTTTTTCAATATATTTAAATCTTCTTTCAAATTTATCAATTGCCTTACTAAATGATTCATAACTATCTATATTATATAATCTAGCTACATTTACAAGACTAAAAAATATATCTCCAATCTCCTCTTTAATATTTTCAATATCACTAATTTCTATAGCATTTGAAAGCTCATTTACCTCTTCATGGAATTTTTTAACTGCATCATTTGGATTTTCCCAATCAAAACCCACTTTTGCGGCTCTATTCTGCATTTTTTCTGCTTTTAAAGTTAATGGTAAATATTTTGGGATACCATCTAAAATTGATTTTCTATTAATATTAGATTTTTCTGTTTTTTTAATATTTTCCCATATTTTATTTACATCAGATGAATTTTCTGCAATTTCATTACTAAAAATATGTGGATGTCTTCGTATTAATTTATTATTTATCTCGTATATAACATCATTAATATTAAATTTTTTCTCATTTTCCCTTATATTAGATTGAAATACAATTTGTAATAAAAGATCTCCTAACTCCTCTTTATGATTATTATAATTTTCATCATCCATAGATTCAAGTAATTCGTAAGTTTCTTCTAATAAGTGTTTTTTAAGGCTATCTATAGTTTGTTCTAAGTCCCAAGGGCAACCCCCGGGACTTCTTAACATTTTCATTATATTTATTAATGTTTCAAATTTATCTAAATCTTTTTCTAAATTTATATTATTTTTCAATTTCTTCCTTTTTTTCCTCTTTATATTTATCTCTTAATTCTTTTTCCCATTCTCTATATCTTTCACCTTTTCTTTTTTCTAGTATATCTTCTTTTAATCCTTCTTTTAATTCTTCAAAAGGAATATAACCTTCCGGTTTTTTATCTATAATATTTATTAAATGATATCCAAATTGTGTTTCTACAATTTGAGGATATAGACCAATTTCACCACTAAATGCTGCTGCTTCAAATTCAGCAACCATCTTATTTCTTTCAAACCATCCTAAATCTCCACCATTTTTTGATGAAGGACATCCTGAATATTCTTTTGCTGCATCTTCAAATGAAATTTTTCCTTCTTTTATATCATTAAAAATTTCTGTTATTTTATTTAATTTTTCCTCTTTAGATTCTTGTGGCTCTTGTACATTTACAGTTAATAATATATGAGATGCTTTTACTTCCTCGTTTCGTTTGAAATTTTCTTTATTTTTTTCATATTCTATTTCTAATTCACTATCTTTAATCTCAATTTCATTTAATTTTTTATTAATATAATAACTTATTAAAAATTTGTTTTTTGTTTTTTCCCATTCTGTTTTAAAATCGGATGTTTTTTCCACACCTTCTGCTAATGCTTCAGCTTCAAACATTTTCCCAAGAGCAATTCTCTCAATAAGATTATTTCTTCCCATTTCTGATTCGTAGTATGCTTTATATTGACTAGGTACATTTTTAAGTTCATCATTTAATTCTTTTTCAGTAATTTCTAATTTACCAAATTTTTTTAATACTACAGAATTACTTACCTCGTTTTTTTGATTACTATTTTTTTTACTATTTGAATTATTTTCTGTTTCACCACAAGCTGTGAATAATAGTAAACTAGCTGCAAATAATACTACTAAATTTTTTTTCATTTTTTTTAACACTCCCTTTTTAATTTTTTTATTATATTTAATATATTTTTATCTTTTTTTACTAATATTGACTCTGTTTCACTTATGTAATTTACTTCATTTTTTAATAATAACATATTTATAGCATTTATATCAAGATTATTTTTAAAAAACTTTAAATAATATCCCTCTTTTTTTTCTATTATCTCTTTAATACCAGCATTTTGAGATAATATTTTTATTTTATAATAAAAAATTAAATTTTCCATAGATTCCGGTATAAGTCCAAATCTATCTTTTAATTCAATTTTTATATCGTCCAATAACTCTTCGCTATTTAAAGTTCCTAATTTTTTATATATTTTTAATTTTTCATCTCCTGAAATATAGCTATCAGGTATATAAAACTCTAATTTTAAATTTAAATTTGGTTCTTCAAATTCGCAATCTTTTTTATTCTTTATCCTATTTATCTCATTTTTCAACATTTTAATATATAAATCATAACCGAAACTCTCTATAGCACCATGTTGCTTTTCACCTAAAATTTCACCAGCACCACGTATATTCATATCTTCAAGCGATAATTGAAAACCTGTGCCTAATTCATTCATCTCTTCAAAAATCTCTACTTTTTTCTTTCCTTTTGATGTTCTAATATTTTCTGCTTTATGCATAAGGTAACAATAAGCTTTTTTTCCACCACGACCTACTCTTCCTCTTAATTGATAAATTTGTGAAATTCCTAAATTTTGAAAATTTTCTATGATTATTGTATTTACATTTTCTATATCAATACCATTTTCTATAATTGTTGTTGTAAGTAAAATATTGTATTCATTACTTTCAAACTTACTAATTTTATCTTTTATTATATTTGATTCCATTTGCCCATGTATATAGGTTATTTTTATATGTTCTGGTAGAATTTTTTCTAATTCAGCAATTTTATATTTCATATTTTGCACACTATTATATACATAAAACACTTGTCCATCCCTTGATATTTCCTTTAAAATAGCATCTTTAATTAGTTTTGTATCATATTTAATTATTTTGGTATCAATAGGAATTCTATTTTTAGGTGGTGTCTCTATAATTGAGATATCTTTAATACCAAGTAAAGACAAGTTAAGAGTTCTTGGTATAGGAGTTGCAGTTAAAGTTAAAATATTTATATCATTTTTATATTTTTTTATACTCTCTTTTGCTTTAACTCCAAATTTTTGTTCCTCATCTATTATTAAAAGACCTAAATCCTTAAAAATAATATCATCTGATAAAACTCTATGTGTTCCGATTAAAATATCAATTTTCCCATTTTTTACATTTTCTATTATCTCATTTTGTTTTTTTGTTTTTTCCATCCTAGATATCATCTCAATATTTACTGGAAATTTTGAAAATCTCTCAATAAATCTATTAAAATGTTGATTAACTAAAATTGTTGTGGGTGCTAAAATTAAAACTTGTTTATTATCTATTACAGATTTAAAAGCAGCTCTCATGGCAACTTCTGTTTTTCCATAACCAACATCACCACAAACCACTCTATCCATTATTTTACCTGATTCCATATCATTTTTTATATCTAAAACAGCTTGTTTTTGATCTTTAGTTTCATTATAAGGAAAGTTATCCTCAAATTCCTCTTGTAATAGCGTATCTTTAGAGAATTTAAATCCTATTTTTAGTTCCCTTTTTGCTTGAATATTTATTAATTCCAAAGCAAAACTTTCTATATCTTTTTTTAATTTTTCACTTTTTTTCTTAAATCCTTTTCTCCCTAATTTATAAATAGATGGGATTTTTCCGCTATCCGATATATATTTTTCAATTCTATCCACGAAATTCACAGGTACATACAGTAAATCTTCATCAGCATAAGCTATTTTAAGAAAATCTTTTTCTTCAATAGTCTCAATCCCTTTATATATTCCAACACCAAAATTTTCATGTACAACATAATCATCTATTTTTATACTTGTGTAATCTGAAATTTTAGCTGCTTCTCTTCGTTTATTAACTCTTTTTCTAGATTTTATACCACTTATTTCTCTCTCTGTAAGAATAATATTTTTTCCATATTTAAATCCTTCAAAAAAATCTTTATTTTCGTAGGATATATTGCTATTTTCTAATTTACTATAATATTCACTATTTGTAGTGTATATTTTTATATTATTATTAAAACTTTTTTTCACAAGTTTATTAAAATCCATAAATTCTTCAATCTCTTTATTTGTGAATCTAATTAAATTTATATTTATATATTTTTTTATTAATTCATTATACCTATCTGTATAGATATCTTCATTAATCTCATTAATCATTATATATTCTTTTAATTTATATATAAGCATATCCGTATTTTCAATAAAAACCTCAATATCATTATGTTTTTTTTCTATTATATTGGATAAACTCATTACATCTCCATCTATTTCTAATGCTGGTATTAATATTTCATCTACAAATTTAATTGATCTTTGTGTATCTATATCGAATATTCTTATATTTTCTATTATTTCATCAAAAAACTCTATTCTAATAGGGTTATCGTAGTGAAGAGGATAAATATCTAAAATATCCCCTCTTTTACTATATTCTCCTTTTTTTTCCACTAAATAACTATTAATATATCCCATTTCTACTATTTTTTCAATAATAAAATTTGGTTTTATACTTTCATTTTTTTTTAATATTAAAGTATTGTTTTTTACATTATAGTCTTCTAATGCAATCTCTAAATTTATAAAAATTATTTTTTCTACATCTAAATCTAAATTATGTATTAATTTTAATTTTTCACCTATTTTTATTTTTTCATCGAAATCATAATTTTCTATTTTTACAATTTTTTTAGATGTTAAATCTTCTAAAGCATCATAATAATCATCTATATTTTTATTTGAACTTGTAATATATATAATATTTTTTTTAGGATAATCTTTTAGTAAAAAAGGGATTGCTCCTCTATAAATATTATTTAAAGAATCTAATGTAACTTTAAATTCCATTACTATTCTCCTTATAATTCATTAAATACATTGCTAATATTGATATATCATTATTACTTACTCCTGAGATTCTACTAGCTTGACCTATAGATAAAGGCTTAATCTCTTTAAAATTTGACTTAGATATATTAGATAAACCTCTAATAATATCATAATTAAGATCTTTTGGTATTTTTTGATTCTCTAATTTTTTAAATTTAGTAATTTGTTCTATTTCTCTATTAATAAAAGCTCCGTATTTAATATTTATTTCTACTTGTTCAATTATTTCTTTTGGATAGTGTCTTATATTTATAAAATATTTAAGATCTTCATAATTAATATTTTCTCTTTGTAATAATTCAGAACTATTTATAGTTTTTTTTATTTTTTCTTCGTTCATCCCTTCTAATATAAGGTTATTTTCATAATCAGGATGTATTTTTTCATTTTTTAATCTTTCTGTTTCTATCTCAATAGATTCTCTCATATTTATATAATAATCTATTTCTTCTTTACTAATTATACCAATTTTTTTAGATATATCTATTAATCTTATGAAAGCATTATCTTGTCTTAAAAGTAGTTTATATTCCACTCTAGAAGGTAATATTCTATATGGTTCTATCATTTTTTTATTTATTAAATCATCAATTAATACACCAATATAACCTTCACTTCTATCAATTATAATAGGATCTTCATTATTTAATTTTCTTGCAGCATTTACTCCAGCTAAAAAACCTTGTGCAGCTGCTTCCTCATAACCAGATGTACCATTTATTTGTCCTGCAAAAAAAAGGCCATCTATTTTTTTACTTTCTAGAGAAAGATTTAGCTGATATGACGGTGCATAGCTATACTCTACCGCATATCCATATCTCATAACTTTTGCATTTTCTAATCCTGCTATTGTTCTTATTATTTTTTCTTGTGCAAATGGTGGCATAGCAGTTGTTAATCCATTAAGATATATTTCACTACTTTCTATGCTTTCTTGTTCTAAAAATATTTGATGATTTTTTTTATGAGGAAAATTTAAAACTTTTCTATCTAAAGATGGACAATGTCTTGGTCCATGTGTTTCTATAATTCCTGTTACAATTGGTGAATATTTCAACAGGTTTTTTACAACATCGATAGTTTCCTCTGTTGTATACGTTAACCATGTTGGAATATTAATATTTTTATTTTTTTTGGTAAACACAGAAAAATATTTAGGATTATCATTTCCATATAGTTCTTTAACTTTTGTAAAATCTATAGAAGATTTTTCTAATCTAGGAGGTGTTGCAGTTTGAAATCTTGACATTTTTATTCCATATTTTTCTAAATTATCTGGTAATTCTTCAGACGACATTTCCCCTTCTCTACCAGCATTATATTTAATATCACCAACAATAACTCTCCCTTTTAAGAAAGTTCCTGTTGTTATAATTACTGTTTTTGAAAAATATTTTATCCCTAAAGAGGTGATTACTCCTTCTACTTTATTATCATTAATAATAAGATCAACTATTTTTTCTTGTACTAGATCTAAATTATCGGTATTTTCTAGTATTTTTTTCATATTAATTCTATATAAATATTTATCTGCTTGTGCACGAACAACTCTTGAGGTTTTACCTTTACTCTCATTTAAGTGTTTTAGTTGAATATTATATTTATCTACATGTTTTCCAATTTCTCCACCTAAGACATCTATTTCAGAAACTAAATGACTTTTTCCAGGACCACCTATAGATGGATTACAAGACATCATCCCTATATTATCTGCAAAAAGAGTAAACATAATAGTTTTTTTTCCTAATCTTGCAGCAGCTAATCCAGCTTCACAACCTGCATGTCCTGCTCCAATTACTAATACATCATATATCATAATTACGTTATTATAATTTAATATAATAACTCCCTCCTCCTAAAAAATATTACAAAAAAAATATAAAATGTTTCACGTGAAACATTTTATATTTTTATACAACAATCTATTTCCCTACACAAAAATTCTTAAATATATTATCTAGAATATCTTCAGACGTAATTTCTCCTGTTATCTCGGATAAATTATCCATCGCCTCTTTTAAGTCAACAGATATTAAATCCAAAGGGAAATTAAGATTAATTGTGTTAAATATATTTTCTATGCTTTTTTTTGTATTTTCAAGCGAAACTTTATGTCTAACGTTTGTTATAATTATATCCTTAGATGAATTTTGGATCTCATCTCTAATAATAATATTATAAATTTCATCTAACATTTCATCTATACCAATATTTTGTTTTGCTGAAATTTTAATCCAATTTTTTATATTGGGAAATCTTTCATATATTTTATTTTCATCTTTAATTATATCTATCTTATTTAATATACCAATTACATTTTCTTTATCTAAATAAGAATATATTTCAATATCCTCATTATCTATATCTTTTGAACTATCTATTATAAATAGTATAAGATCTGATTTATTTATAATCTCTTTACTTTTTAAAACACCTATATTTTCTACAATATCATCTGTTTTTCTAATACCTGCAGTATCAATTAATATAAATGGAATACCTTTTATATTAATCACTTCTTCAATTATATCCCTCGTTGTACCTGGAATATGCGTTACAATTGAACGTTCCTCTTTAAGTAGTGCGTTTAAAAGACTTGATTTACCTACGTTTGGTTTTCCAACTATAGAGGTTTTAATACCATTTTTCAATACTTTACCTTTATCATAAGAGTTTATTAATACAGTAATTTCTTCTTTTACACTTAGTAATTTCTCTTCTAATTCTTTTGGTAATGGTTCATCGATCCCTTCTTCTGGGTAATCTATAACTACATTTACATGTGATGCCACATCTATAATATTTTGTTTTAAGATTGAGATTTTTTCTTTTAAATCCCCACGTAATTGTTTAAGAGAATTTTCTACACTTTGTTCAGTTTTACCTTTTATAATTTCAATAACAGATTCTGCCTGACTTAAATCTATTCTTCCGTTCATAAAAGCTCTTTTTGTAAATTCCCCTTGTGTTGCAAATTTAGCTCCATTTTTCAATACTATTTCCAAAACTTTATTTGTTATTACAAATCCACCGTGACAATTTATCTCAACAATATCTTCTTTTGTATACGTATTTGGTGCTTTCATAATAGACACTAAAACTTCATCTATTATATTTTTGCCGTCATAAATATATCCAAAATTTATCGTATGAGAAGCTATAGTATCTATATTTTTATTGTTTATCGGCTTAAAAATTTTTTCTAATATTGAAAATGCTTCATCTCCAGAAATTCTTATTATACCAATTCCACCCTCACCAATAGGGGTTGATATAGCTGCAACTGTATCAAACATACATAAAACCTACCTTTTTTTTCTAATAACAATATATCTTTTAGGATCTTTTCCTTCACTATAAGTATCAATATCTTCATAACAATTAACTGCCTCATGAATAATTTTTCTCTCTCTAGGAGGCATTGGATTAAGTTTAACAGCTCTTTCTGTTTCTCTAACTTTAGAAACCATTTTATTGGCAAGATCTTTTAGAGTTTCTTCCCTTTTTGCTTTAAATCCTTCTACATCAATATCAATTTTATATTTATCTAAAATACTAGATAAAAGAAATTCAAAACTATTTAAAGTTTTACCTTTTTTTCCTATTAATATTCCGTTATCTTTACCATTAAAATTAATTAAATATCTACCATTTGTTTCAGTAATATTAAATTTTAAATCTAAATCCATTAATTCGATAAGTTCTTTAACTTTAGTTTCTATCTCAAGTGGAGTTTTCGTCTCTATAACTTCATCATTTGAGATTTTCTTATTCTCATTCTCTTTTTCTTTAAGTATTACTTTATATAAACCACTTGTATTTATAAATCCAAGAATAGATTTAGATTTTTTTAATTCTATAATCTCAAAATTACAATCATTGCCATATTCATCAGTAATTTTTTTAGTAACCTCATCTAAATTACTTCCTTTTACCTCAATTTCCTTATTCAATTAGTATTCACTCCTTTTTTATAAAAAGTTTAAAAATTATTAGTTTTTTATTCTTTTTCAGTTAATTTTACAATATAGTATTGTTGTGCAAAGCTAAATAAACTTGAAAACAACCAATATAATTGTAATCCTGCAGGCATATTTAAAGATATAAAAAATATCATTCCTGGTAAAGTATATTGTAACATCTTCATTTGTAAATTATCATCATTTGTTTTCATTATTTTTTGTTGGAAAAATAAAATTAAACCATTTAATACAGGTAAAATGTATAATTTATCTGGAGTAGTAAGATTAAAATATAAAAAAGTAGTATCGCTTGGGATAATATTTGATAAAGAATCTGTTTTAAGAATACTATATAGAGCAAAGAAGATAGGTATTTGTAAAAATACAGGTAAACACCCACCAACAGGATTTATATTATTATCACTCCAAAGTTTCATCATTTCTGTATTTAATTTATTTGGGTCATTTTTATATTTTTCTTTTAGTTTATCTACTTCAGGTTGTAATTTTTTCATATTTCTCATTGATTTATCCATTCGTAGAGTAAGAGGTAACATAATTAACTTAATTATAATTGTAATTGCTATTATTGATAATCCAAAATTATTAAACAAAAAATTAATATAGATTAAAAATTTTTCCATCATTGTTGGAATAATAGATCTTTGTTTTAACTTAATTTGTAATGTATCTATTATTTTTTCTATATCGCTATCTATAATTAAGCTAAAAATAATTTCTTCTTTCATTATCATCTTTTTCTTGTTATTTATCTCTATAATTGTTTTATTTTTTTTAAAATTATTTTTTATTTTAATTAGTCTATCTTTTTCTATGTCGCTAACTTGATCATTATATATTATATAGTTAATTTCAAATTCAGCAGTTTTAAAATTTTTATTAGATATAATATTGATTTTATTATCAGAAAAACTTATTTTATAGTTATTTTCATAGTTATAAACATCAACATTTTCTTTTGTACAAGATGAAAAGATAAATATAGATACTAAAATAGAAAATAGTATGTATATTTTATTAAGTTTTCGTTTCATAATTTTTCTCCTTAAATTAAAATCTATTTTAACGGATCAAATCCCCCTTTATTAAAAGGATGGCATTTTAAAATCCTTTTTAAACCTAAAAACAAGCCTTTAATAATACCATATTTTTCTAAAGCTTGAATAGTGTAGCTAGAGCAAGTAGGATAAAACCTACAATTTTTACCAAGTAATGGAGAAATTAACTTTTGATAACCTTTGATACTATTAATTAGAATTTTTTTCATATTAAGATATTCTCCTTTTTTAAAATTCTAATAAGATCGTTATTAATATCATTAAGCCTTAAAATATTAATTTTATCACCTATTATTTTTTTAGCAATTAATATTATATCTATATTGTATTTGAAATTATCTAAATTAATTCTTAAAGCTTCTCTAAATAATCTTTTTGTTCTATTACGAACAACAGCATTACCTACTTTTTTACTAGCAACAACACCAATTCTAGAATAAGAAAGATTATTTTTTTTTATATATACTACAATATATTTTCCAAAAAATTTACTATTTGTATTATAGATGTTTTGGAATTCATAATTTTTTTGTATTTTATACATAATAAAATATCTCCTTTTGAAAAACCCGGTGAAATAAAGCACCGGGTTTTATGCTGATAATTTTTTTCTTCCTTTTTGTCTTCTTCTTTTTAGTACGTTTCTTCCACTTTTAGTTTTCATTCTTTGGAAAAAGCCATGATCTTTTTTTCTTTCTTTATTATTTGGTTGAAATGTTCTTTTCAACTAAATTCACCTCCTACAAATATTTAATACATATATAATTAGAAATGTATTGTATAAAAAATAAAAATATTTGTCAAGAAAAATAAATAAAAAAAAATAAAAAAAATAAAAAAGAGTTTTACACAATTACAAATAAAGAAATAATATAATTAAAAATAATAGTAATAGTAGTAGTGGGTGTGGAATTGTTGAAATAGAGATATTATAAGGATTATATCTAAATAAGTATGTTAATTGTTTGTGGAAAAATAATAAGTTCTGCACATTTATTTTTTTAAAAATAAGTTATTAACATATTATTAATATGATATTAACAATGTATTAACAAAAAAAAAGAAAATGTGGAAAAAAAAAATTAGATTAAGTAAAAATAAGGGTGGAATTGTTAATATGAGATTTGAACAAAAAGTGGAAAAAGTGAAAAAAGTCTTTAATTATTCAAATTGTCTTGTGGATAAGTATGTTGAAAAGTGGAAAAGTATTAATTTGTAAATTTTTAAAAAATATGCTATAGTAGCATTATGTGGAAAAAAAATTTGGAGGTAATTTAGTTGTTATGGAAAATAATGCAGAAAAATTGTGGAATAGTATATTAAAAATAGTTTCTCAATTAATAAATGAAGTTGATTACAATTCATGGTTAAAAAATGTTACGCCAAAAAAATTTGAAGATAATAAATTAATAATTAGTGTTGAAAACATTTATCAAAAAAATAAAATTTTAAATTATATTGATAAATTAGAAGAAGCTCTTAATACTATAATGTACGATAATGAACATGTAAGTACAATTGATATAGAGGTTGTTGAGAAAGATAATTTAAAAAATACTGAAAAATTTGATATTCCAGAAAAAAATCATGATTATGAATATGGAAAAAATTATTATGAAGAGAAAAAGACTAGATCTATTAGTTTATTTAACGGAATTAGTAACAATCTTAATAAAAAACATATATTTGAAAATTTTGTTGTTGGTAAAAGTAATGAATTAGCACATGCAGCAGCAGAATTCGTGTCAAATAAACCAGAAAATAATGCAGAAAAAAGTAAATATAATCCTTTATTTATAAATGGAGATGTTGGACTTGGTAAAACACATTTAATGCATGCAATAGGAAATAGATTTCTTGAAATTGATGATAATAAAAAAATATTTTATTGTTCATCAGAACAATTCACAAACGATTTAATAAATTCAATTAATAAAGGTAAAATGATGGAGTTCCGTGCAAAATATCGTAAACTTGATCTTTTATTAATTGACGATATACAATTTTTAGCAGGAAAAGATAGCACACAAGAAGAATTTTTCCATACCTTTAACGAATTACATCAAGATGGTAAACAAATTGTAATCTCAAGTGATAGACCTCCGAAAGATATTTCTAATGTTGAAAAAAGATTGATTTCAAGATTTGAATGGGGATTAACTGTAGATATACAGCAACCTGATTACGAAACAAGAGTTGCTATATTACGTAAAAAAGCTGAAATTGATAAGATAAAAGTTTCTGAAAATGTATTACGATATATTGCTGAAACAATTAATTCTAATATTAGAGAATTAGAAGGTGCATTAAATCAAATAATAGCCAGAGCATCGTTACTTAGAAAAGAGGTTACTATTGATCTTGTACAAGAGGTATTTTTAGACGAGAAAAAAAGTAAATCAAGACATATAAATGAAGAAAAAATACTTGAAAAAGTTGCAGAACATTATAATGCAACATTAGATGAAATTAAATCTAAAAGTAGAAAAAAAGAGATTGCAGTGCCTAGACAAGTTGCTATGTATTTTATACGAACTATGTTAGATAAACCATTTAAAGAGATAGGAAATTTATTTAGTGGAAGAGATCATTCAACTGTAATGCATAGTGTTGATAAAATAGAAAAAGATATTAAATTAGATAAAAATTTTGAAAAAGATATTAATCTTATAAAAGATGAGATAATGACTAATTAAAAAAGGGTGGTGGAAGTTTACTAAATTAGATATTGGTAAACACTAAATGGAAGTTGTAGAGATTAAAACAGAGTATATAAAGCTAGATCAATTTTTAAAACTATCTAATGTTGTAAGTATGGGATCCGATGCGAAAATGCTTATATTAGAGGGATTAATTAAGGTTAATGGTGAAGTTGAATTAAGACGAGGAAAAAAATTATATAATGATGATCAAGTTCAATTTCAAGAGGAAATATTTAAAATAAAATCAAATCAAGGGGTGTAGAATTGTATTTAACTGGTATTAATTATTTAAATATAAGAAATTTAATATCAGCAAAATGTTTATTTAGTAAAAAAATTAATTTTTTTTATGGTAAAAACGGACAAGGAAAAACTAGTTTAATAGAGGCTATTTACTTTGGTATCACTGGAAAAAGTTTTAGAACATCAAATATAAAAAATATATTAAAATATAATGCTAAATCAGGTGCAGTCTTTATTCAGTATACTGAAAAGGATATGGAAAAAAATATTGCATTAAACTATAAAAATGGTAAAAAAGAATATTTTTATAATAAAAATAAAATTATGTATGATGAATTTTTTGGAAAAATAAATGTTATCTCTTTCATACCAGATGATATTAATCTTATAATGAGTTCCCCTTCTACAAGAAGAAATTTCTTTGATTACGAGATATCACAATCAAATTTCACATATTACAGTAAACTGAAAGAATTTAATCAAATTCTAAAAATAAGAAATAAATATATAAAAGAGAGAAAACATAAAACAGATATATTTAAAATATATAATGATAAATTTATTGAAATATCAAGTGAAATAATGGAAATAAGATATGAATATATAAATAAAATAACAGTTCTATTAAATTTAAATTATAGAAAACTATTTAATAATAAAACAGAACTATATCTAAAATATATCCCTTCTGTGGAGATCGTAAATATAAAAGAGGTACATAATATATTTCAAGAGATTTTAAATACTCAATTAGAGAAAGATTTATATTATGGATACACATCAATTGGTCCACAGAAAGACGACTTTATGTTTTTATTATCAGGATTAGAAAGTAAAAATTTCTCATCCGAAGGCGAAAAACGTTCTGTTATTTTTGCATTAAAAATAGCAGAAATTGACATGATAATAAAAGAAAAGAAGGAAGCACCAATTTTTTTAATTGATGATATTATTTCATTTTTTGATTCCGAAAGACAAAAAAAAGTAATAGAGTATTTTAAAAAAAGAAATATGCAGCTATTTATTACATCAACAGAGAAAATAGATATTGATGCTAAGTTTTTTAAAATTGAGGAAGGTGTATTGTATGAAGAGTATTAAAAGCCTTTCAAATGTTATACAAAATGAGATAAATAAAAATATAAATTTTAAATTTAATTATATAAAAAGTAATTGGGATAAGATCATAGGAGATAATTTATCATTAAAAACTTCACCAAATTTCATAAAAAATGGTATAATATATATTACTGTTGCAAATTCAGCCTGGTTACAAGAATTAAATTTTTTAAGATTTAAATTAATTAAAAACATTAATGAATTTATAAGTGAGGAATTTATAGAAAATGCTAAATTTAAAGTAGGTATAATAAAGAATGAAACCAATATGTATGAAGGTAAACAAAATATTGATATATCAAAAGAGATAGAGAGTATCTCTTTAAATAGAGAGGATATTAGAAGAATAAAAGAGAATATAAAATTTATAGAAGATAATGATTTAAAGTTTAAATTATATAATATTATTTCTAAAAATATAAAAAGGGAAAAATATTTATTAAATACTACCTATAAAAAATGTAAAAATTGTGGGATATTATATAATGGAAATGGGAATATCTGTTATCTTTGTAAAAGTGATTATCGTGAGAAATTTCATAAAAATATATATTACGCAATATTAAATAATCCGAAAAAAACATTTTATGAATTTAAACAGCTATATCCTGATATAGATTCAGAACTTTATGATAAACTAAAAATAAAAGTTATAGATCATATTGATAATAAAATAGATGGGTTGTTACTGGAAAAAATGTATAATAAAGTATATATTTATGCGTATAAATATGTGATTTTAACTAAAAATATATATGATAATGATAAAATAGAGGTTGAAATTGAAAATTTAATAGACAAAAGATTAGAAAAAATAAAAAAAGATAAAATTAATGAAGAACGTTATAAAAAAAGTTTCATGTGAAACATTTTTGAAAAATAGAAAGGTTGTGTAGTTTGTATATTTTTATAGAAAATAATTTTTTTATTAATTTAAAGGAGATAGTATCAATAATAAGTTATGAAAATTATAAATTAATGGGAAAAACTAGTGATTTTTTTGAGGTTAATAGACGAAAAATTATTGATTTATCAAGTGGAGAGAAAAAAAGTGTAATAATCACAGATAAAAATATTTATGTTAGTTCATATACTTGCAGGACACTTGAATCTAGAGGAAATGAGTATATTAATATAAAATATAAATTAAGATAATTAAATTTTTATATTTTAAAATATATGATTAACTAAAAAGGAGGGAATTATAGCAAAATATATATTTATTTTATAGTTTTGCATAATTATATAAAAATATGGAAGAGATTGTTAATAATAAATATGACGCCGAAGAAATTACTGTATTAGAGGGACTTGAAGCTGTACGAAAAAGACCTGGAATGTATATTGGTTCAACTTCGATAAAAGGATTACACCATTTAGTATATGAAATTGTAGATAATAGTGTTGATGAAGCACTAGCAGGACATTGTGATTTTATTGACATACAGATATTGCCAGAAAATATTATTGAAATTTCTGATAATGGTAGAGGAATTCCAACAAATATTCATCCAATTCATAATAAATCTGCTCTTGAAATTATAATGACTGTATTACATGCAGGTGGTAAATTTGAAAAAAATGGATATAAAGTATCAGGTGGACTACATGGAGTAGGTGCTGCAGTTGTAAATGCACTATCTGAATGGTGTGAAGTTATTATAAAAAGGGATGATAAAATTTGGTATCAAAAATATAAAGAGGGAATACCAGAAGAGGATGTAAAAAGTATTGGGGAATACAACGACCATAAAACTGGTACAACAATAAGATTTAAAGCAGATCATAAAATATTTGATACGTTAGAGTATGAATTAGATGTATTAAAGTCAAGAATCAGAGAACTATCTTATCTTAATAAAGGATTAACACTATCTATTACAGATAAAAGAGGAGAAGAGGTTAAATCTGAGACATTTAAAAAAGATGGTGGAATTATCGACCTTATTAATGAATTAGAATTAAATGATAAAAAATTAATCGATACACCAATATATATGTACGGTGAGGAAGATGATGTAGTTGTTGAAATGGCAATTATATATACAACTTCACAAAGAGAAAATATATATTCTTTTGTAAATAATATTAATACACATGAAGGAGGAACACATGTAAGCGGATTTAAAACAGCACTTACAAGAGTTATAAATGATTCTGCAAGATCGCTTGGTTATATAAAAGAGAAAGATGGTAATTTTCAAGGTAGCGATGTACGTGAGGGAATTGTTGCAGTATTAAATACTAAAATCCAAGAACCGCAATTTGAAGGACAAACAAAAACAAAACTTGGTAATTCTGAAGTGACAGGGATTGTGTCTTCAATATTATCAAAACATTTAAAAGATTATTTAGATGATTATCCGAAAGATACTAAAAATTTAATAGAAAAAATAGTTATGACAAAACGAGCTAGAGAAGCAGCTAAAAAAGCGAGAGAATTAGTACTTAGAAAAAGTGCACTAGAGATAGGCTCTTTACCAGGGAAACTAGCCGATTGCTCTTCAAAAGATCCCGCTGAATGTGAAGTATATATAGTTGAAGGAGATTCTGCTGGTGGATCAGCTAAACAAGGTAGAGATAGAAAGTTTCAAGCAATATTACCGCTTAGAGGAAAAATACTAAATGTAGAAAAAGCTGGATTACATAAATCACTAGAAAATAATGAGATAAAAGCAATGGTAACAGCATTTGGTACAAATATCGGTGACGATTTTGATATTGAAAAGTTAAGATATCATAAAATTATTATAATGACCGATGCTGATGTAGATGGTGCCCATATTAGAACACTATTACTTACATTTTTCTATAGATATATGAAGGAGATAATAGATGCAGGAAATGTATTTATTGCTCAACCACCATTATATAAAGTAAGTCAAGGTAAAAAAGTTACATATGCTTATTCCGATGAAGAACTAAAAAAAATAACAGCTGATATTGAAAATAGAAATTATAATCTACAAAGATATAAAGGGTTAGGGGAAATGAATCCAGAACAACTTTGGGAAACGACTATGAATCCAGAAACAAGAAGTTTATTAAAGGTAAAATTAGAAGATGCTAGTTATGCAGATGTAATTTTTGATATTTTAATGGGAGATAAAGTGGAACCAAGAAGACAATTTATAGAGGAACATGCTAAAAATGTCAGAAATTTAGATATTTAGTAAAAAGTATATATAATATTTATACAATGAAAAAGGAAGGCGGTGAAAAACTGCTAACAATTATATATTTATTAAGATAATTATATAATTAGAAATTTAATATTTAGGATAAATTTTGTTAGTAGTAAATATATGTCAAATAATGAAATACCTATTTATATAGAGGATGAGATAAAAGCATCATATTTAGATTATTCCATGAGTGTAATAGTAAGTCGTGCTCTACCAGATGTAAGAGATGGATTGAAACCGGTACATAGAAGAATACTTTATGCAATGCATGATATGGGAATGTTCCACGATAAACCTTTTAAGAAATCAGCAAGAATCGTTGGGGAAGTATTGGGGAAATACCATCCACATGGTGACTCTGCAGTTTATGGTGCAATGGTTAGGATGGCACAAGATTTTAACTATAGATATGAACTTGTAAATGGACATGGAAACTTCGGTTCAATAGATGGAGATTCTGCTGCTGCAATGAGATATACTGAAGCTAGAATGGCAAAAATAACATCAGAATTATTAGGTGATCTTGATAAAAATACTGTGGATTTTAGAAAAAACTTTGACGACAGTTTAGATGAACCACAAGTTATGCCAGCGAAATTACCAAATTTACTTTTAAATGGAGCATCTGGTATTGCAGTAGGTATGGCTACAAACATTCCACCACATAATCTGAAAGAGGTTGTAGATGGAATTATAGCAGTTATCGATAATAGAGATATCTCAATTGAAGAATTAATTAAAATTATAAAGGGTCCAGATTTCCCTACAGGTGGAATTATAAACGGAACTAGAGGGATAAAAGAAGCATATCTAACAGGTCGTGGAAAAGTAAGAGTAAGAGGAAAAGTAGAAATAGAGGAATTAAAAAATGGTAAGGAAGCTATAATTATAAATGAAGTACCTTATCAAGTAAATAAAGCAAGATTAATTGAGAAAATAGCGAGTTTAGTTAGAGATAAAAAAATAAAAGGGATATCAGATTTAAGAGATGAATCAGATAGAGACGGAATAAGAGTTGTAATAGAATTAAGAAGAGGGGAAAGTTCTCAATTAGTTTTAAACAAACTTTATAAGTATACAGAATTAGAAAATACATTTGGAATTATTATGTTAGCTTTAGTTAATAATGAACCAAAAGTTCTTAATTTAAAAGAAATTCTTACTTATTATATAGAACATAGATTCGAAGTGATAACAAGAAGAACAAAATTCGAACTTGATAAAGCGGAAAAACGTGCCCATATATTAGAAGGATTTAGAATTGCTCTAGATAATATTGATAAAATTATTAAGATAATCAGAGCATCTAGTGATGGTAAAGAAGCAACAGATAAATTAATGGAGAATTTTGAATTAACAGAAGTGCAAGCTAAAGCGATATTAGATATGAAATTACAAAGATTAACAGGATTAGAGAGAGATAAAATAGAAGCTGAATATAAAGATCTTTTAGCTCTTATAGAACATCTTAAAAATATACTTGCAAATGATTATAAAATATATGAGATAATAAAAGAGGAAATAATTAAAATAAAAGAGGATTTTGGCGATGAAAGAAGAACTGTAATTCAAACAAAAGCTAAAGAGATTAATATGGAAGATCTTATAAAAGATGAAAGAGTAATTGTTACAATTACTAATAAAGGATATACAAAACGGATGACTTTAGATAAGTATAAAGCACAAAATAGAGGGGGACGTGGTATATCAGCTCATAATACTGAAGAAGATGATTTTGTAGAGAATATGTATATTGCATCTAATTTAGATACGTTACTTATATTTACAAATACTGGTAAAGTATATACTATAAAGGTATATGAAATACCAGAAAGTTCAAGACAATCAAGAGGAAGGTTAATTGTTAATCTTATTAATTTAGAAAACGAAGAAAAAGTACGTGCTGTTATGTGTGTAAGAGAATTTTCTGAGGATAATGAGGTTTTCTTCTTAACAAAACTTGGAGTTGCAAAGAGAACGAATTTAAGTCTATTTAAAAATGTGAATAAAGCAGGATTAAGAGCAATTAACTTAAAAGATGAAGATGACCTAATATTTGCAGGAGTAACAAACGGAACGAATGAACTATTTATTGCAACTAAATTAGGATATTCAATTAAATTTAAAGAAGAAGATGTAAGGGTAATGGGTAGAAGTGCATCAGGAGTAAAAGCTATTAGACTTAGAAAAGATGATGTAGTAGTTTCTGGTATGATAATATCAAATAATGAAAATACTGTTCTAACAATTACAGAGAAAGGGTATGGAAAACGTACAAAATTATCTGAGTATACACTTCAATCAAGAGGTGGAAAAGGTACAATTAACATAAAAGTAGATGAAAGAAATGGAAATGTTGTTCAAGTAAAAGAAGTTGTTGAAAATGATGAATTAATGCTTATTACTCTAGGTGGAATACTAATTAGAACTTCTGTAAATAATATATCTGTAATAGGTCGTGCAACAAGAGGAGTTAGAGTAATGAAAATAAATCCTGATGATAATGTTGTGGCAATCATAAAAATATGTAATGAAGATAAAGAGGATGAACAGTTATCATTATTTAATCTAAATTCGGAGAATAAATCAGAATCGGAAAATCAAAAATTACTAGAATATGAAAACTATGAAGATAATGATGAGGATTATGAAGAAGATGATAATGAAAATTTATATGATGATGAAGAATAAAAATAAAAAGACTATGAACTTAAGTGAGTAGTCTTTTTTTATTTTTAGATTACTATAAAGTTATCCACAAAAGTATCGATTTTAATAAACGTTTTATTAAAAGTTATCCACTTTTTAACATTTTTTTCCACATTTGTAAAAATAATAAAAAAATCGTTGAAATTTATCTAATTATGTAGTATAATAAGATTTGATAATTTTTTAAAATGAGGGATTTTTTTAAAGAAGAAGGGATATTATTAGTTTATTAGAAATTCGAGATATGTATTAAAAAAAAATGAGAAGGGGTGAAAAAATGTCAAAGGTAATATTAAAAGATTTGACAAAAGTATATCCAAATGGTTTTAAAGCAGTTCACGGTCACAATTTAGAGA
>JGI24711J26586_10000365_pt1 | contig 34791 bp, 25 predicted proteins | sample BioPla3DNA1_FD_26586 | JGI IMG/M metagenome (IMG submission 26586)
TTCTTTTCTGTTCCGGGATCAAAGAAATGTAATTTCTCTTGATCGAAATATAATGTTATTTTCTGACAAGATTTTACGGGGTAGTCAGAGCTGATCTTGGCTAATATTCTTGAACTGCCTATCAAAGCATGCAAATGTTTTTCCATCACCAGAAGGATTGGTATTGTTGGTATCTGTAAACCCCGGTATAATTTTTGATGCAACGGTTACATCTTCACTCGGAACTTTCATCTCTAAAACCTATGNGAGATCCATGATGATTTCTTCTTTAATCATTGTCTCGGTCAATGCACCTTCCCCGCCAGTGCTCATATAATAGATGACATCCGGTCAAGTTCCTGCAGCTATTTGCGGTCGAATAACTTCAGCAATATTTTTTCGAATGTTGCTTCAACAGTTGCTCCGGTTAATGCTTCAAATCCTTTTATAACCGCTTCCCAACCTGCTGTTCCATAACCACCATCCAGACCGGCAAATTTTAGAGTTTTCTCGCTGTATCCATCATCCGGCCTTTTTTATCCGGATCATAAGCAATTAGACCCAGAGCTAATACAAGTTCGCTAATAATTTTCTTAATTTAATAAAATTCTCCTATGATTTCTGATTCTCGACTATTTTTATTATAATCAGAGTAATTTTAGTTTTCTATAAAAATATAAGTTAAATTTTAGACTTCTTGTCTTTTGGTACAAGACGCTAATAATTGCATAAAATAGCACAGATCTTTTGACCACTTTCCACAATTATTATTCTTAACCCAAATTAGTGTTTGATATTAAGTGAAAAGAATTAAAATATAATATATAGGCTCTTGTTCAGATTGTTGAATTTAATTATAGATATATAGTCGAGGACGATATGCAAAATTTAGAAATNAAACTGTTATACGCCAGAAAATCGCGTTTTGACGAAGACTGGAATTCCGTATTACACAGCCACCCTTTTTCTGAAATATTTTATATTGTTGAAGGAGAAGGCGTGATGTATCTGGAAGATCAAGTTGTATCATTAAAGCAAAATGATCTATTACTTGTCAGTTCAGGAATTAGGCATTCCGAAGATTATATTCCCGGTTCTCCATTCGAATATTATGTNCTCGGTATTGAAGGAATCACAATTCAAAGAAAAGCAGTATTAGAAAATGCTGAGCAAGGAAACTCAAAACAAGACTCAACTCGGCCTAATGTCAATCGGAGTTCCTTGTTTCTAAAAACTTTCGTTTATCTACATAGCCTTGATCCGGATGAAGAATGGATTCAAAAAACAATTGCAACCTTGGTCCATGAATCAGGTAACAATTTTCTTTATTCAAATCTCTACCAAGATGCATTACTTAAGGTACTCTTAATTAATATTGCGCGATTTTTTTATTCCGAGCTTGCTATCGAGGATAATAAACTTTCCGACAAAAATAAACATGCCACATTCGTTAAAAACTATTTAGATGTGCATTATACAAGAAATGTCAGCTTAGATGAATTAGCATCCCTTTGTTATATTTCAAAATATCATTTAGGCCATGAATTTCAAAAAGCATTTAAGATCAGTCCGATTGAATATCAATCACAAAAAAGAATCGCAAAAGCCAAAGAATTATTAACAGTTACCGATCATAAAATGGATGAAATTGCTAATAATCTCGGCTTTAATTCTCAATCCTATTTCAATCAGGTGTTTAAGAAGAAAACAGGATTAACCCCTACCCAATACAGAAATAAGCATAAATAATTTTTAAGAATTAACATAAAAAATAGTGTAGAATTAAAATCCTACACTATTATTAATAATTTTATAAATCAATTGTCCGGGAAATATCACGGAGAGATTTATTTTCAGTTATAAAGCATTTTTTGCTGTATCGCAAATCTTGGCAAATGCAACTTTATCATTCACTGCCAAGTCCGCTAATACTTTTCTATCCAAGCCTACTTCAGCCAATTTTAAACCATGCATCAAACGACTATATGAGATATCATTTTGTCTAGCAGCTGCATTAATTCTGCTGATCCATAATTTTCTGAACTCACGTTTTTTAGCACGGCGATCACGATAAGCATAAGCGCCCGATTTCATAACTTGTTCATTAGCTACACGGAATACTTTGCTTTTACGACCAAAATATCCTTTTGCTTGTTTTAATACTCTTTTATGGCGTCTTCTGGTTTTTGCGCCTCTTTTTACTCTTGCCATGGGTAACCTCCGGAATAATTATTTGTAAGGAATCAAACGTTTGATCCTTTTCGTATCTGGCTCACTAGCTGTAATAATTTGACGTAATTTACGTTTACGTTTTGTAGTCTTCTTGTTTAAAATATGTTTTTTATAAGCTTGAGCACGTTTTACTTTTCCGGTACCCGTAACTTTAAATCTTTTCTTTGAAGAACTATGTGTTTTTTGCTTTGCCATAAAGACCTCCTGTCTTCAACTTCACTTTATTATCATTAAATGTTTGAACTGTTAAATTCAAACTTACTTTTCACTATAAGGTGCAAGGAACATCACCATATGACGTCCTTCCATGCGCGGTTCTCGATCGACTTCGCAAATATCACCGACTTTTTCGATAAAATCTTCCATTACATCATAGCCTTGATCTTGGAAAGCCATCTCACGTCCTCTGAAACGAATAACAACTTTTACTCGATCTCCATTTTCCAAAAAGCGTTGCGCAGCACGTACTTTAACATTAGTATCATGTTCTTCCGTGGTCAGTTTAAGCTGCACTTCTTTTAGATTAGTAACTTGTTGTCTTTTTCTTGCTTCACGTTCACGTTTAGATTGCTCGTAGGTAAACTTTCCGTAATCTATCATTCTGGCAACCGGATTATTCGGATTATCCGACATCAATACTAAATCCAAATCTTTAGCATATGCCATTTCTAAAGCTTTATCAGTGCCGACTATACCTACTTGATTTCCCTCTTCATCAATTAAACGAACATTGTCCACATGTATATTTTCATTTATTATGTGGCCGTTATTTTTTGATCTAGCGATAAGACACCTCCTGTTTTTATCATTTCATCGCATTAAAAAAAGCGGATTGATTCCGCTCTCCAAAAAAACACAAAGTGTCATTTCTGTTTGAACCTTTTCACTAACGCTCAAGGTGAGATGGAATCTACTTTTTATCACTAATTAAGAATATAGCTCTTTCTAGTTCTTGTCAACCTCAATAATCCGTGGTTAATTCAGAAGGATCGACAATCCGATAACCTTTATTTTGTATTCCTTCGATGATTGAAGGCAGTGCTTCAAATGTATTTTTACGATCATGCATCAACAAATTTGCTCCATTCGTTAGATAAGGATTATCTGTCATGATGCTTACCAAAGCAGCAACTTCTTGATACTCTTCTTCCCAATCATAACCATAGGTCCAATTTGTCCATATCATATTCTCTTCTTGAACAACCTGCAATCCGTAATCACCAATTATACCAAAGCCCGGTCGAAAATATTTGGGTCTTTTACCAGTAATCTCTTCTACTTGATCATTAACTTTCACAATCTCTTCGCGTGTAGCTTCATAATCCAGATCACTGAGATAAGGATGAGAATAGGTATGATTTCCTATCTCAAATCCCAGATCGGAAATCTCTTTTAATGCTTTGCGACCAAATTCTGTTTCAAGATGTTTGCCATTAACGAAAAAAATTGCTCCTACCTCATATTTTTGCAAAACTCTTGCAATTTCCAGCGAATAACTATTCGGTTCAGGTTGGACACAATCATCAAAAGTTAAGAGAACTATTTGCTCCGTATTTTCAGGATCTAAAGGTTTGACCAAAAAATCATAAGTATCAATATAGTATTTTTTCTCATTTGTATCGGAGCTAGAATTTTTCATTTTATTTTGCCCTAAATCTTCATCTGTTTGATTAGTTGATTCAATTTGATTATTAATCAGCTTTGTAGCAAAAGTAATATCGGACTTTTCGTCCGATATTTTCTCTGGCGTAAGCTGATCGGTGTTTTTAGCACAGCCTACCGTAAAGACCATGATTAATAAGAATGATATGATTTTCAATAAACGTTTCATTATCTTAATTCCCAATAACCGTCTCTTCTTTGTTTTCTGCGCGAACCAATTATTCAGCATTCGGGGGCAATTCTCCAAGTCCGGTAGCAATTGATTCATCACTTGGTGGAGTATCGTCCAAGCCACCTTCACGATAGCGTCTATAAGCAGACATATCAAAATAACCCGTTCCGGTTAAACCAAAGACAATTATCTTTTTCTCACCTGTTTTTTTACATTCTAAAGCTTCATCTATAGCTACTTTTATGGCATGTGCAGACTCCGGCGCAGGTAATGTACCTTCTACTTTTGAAAATAAGGTAGCAGCCTCAAATATCTCTTGCTGGGTTACAGACCTAGCTTCATCTAGAAAACCATCATGATAAAGTTGGGAAAGAATTGGACTCATACCGTGAAATCTAAGACCTCCCGCATGCGATGCCGGTGGAATAAAACCATGTCCCAAAGTGTACATTTTTGCTAGAGGAGTTACTTGACCCGTATCACAAAAATCATAAGCGAATTTCCCTCTAGTTAAACTAGGACAAGAAGCAGGTTCAACAGCAATAAAATATGGTGCTGTTCTGTCAGCAAGACGATCTTCCATAAAAGGACTCATTAAACCGCCCAAATTTGAACCGCCACCTGCACAGCCTATGACAATGTCCGGGTAACGATCTAATTTTTCAAATGCCAATTTAGTCTCAAGACCAATAATACTTTGATGTAAAACAACTTGATTTAATACCGAGCCTAAAACATAACGATATCCATCATTTTGCACTGCATATTCAACAGCTTCAGAAATTGCCGTACCAAGACTTCCATCAGGATTTACATGGTCACTTAACATTTTGCGGCCTATTTCAGTTGTATCCGAAGGCGATAAGGTTACATCAGCATCATAGGTATGCATAATTTCAACTCGATCCGGTTTTTGTTCAGCAGAAACTCTGACCATATAGACTCTGCATTCCAAATCGAAATAACCACAAGCCATAGCAAGTGCCGTTCCCCATTGACCGGCTCCTGTTTCTGTTGTAACTCCTTTTAGCCCCTGTTCTTTTGCATAATATGCTTGAGCAATTGCCGAATTCAATTTATGACTGCCGGAAGTATTCCCACCTTCATATTTATAATAAATTTCAGCAGGAGTTCCCAGGGCTTCTTCTAAGAAATATGCACGAACTAAAGGTGAGGGTCTGAACATTGTATAAAACTCACGAACTTCTTCCGGAATAGGAATAAAACGATCGGAAGTATTTAATTCCTGTTTAGCTAATTCTTCACAGAAAACAGGCTTTAAATCTTCTAATGCCATGGGTTCCATGTTAGCCGGATTAAGAAGTGGTCTATGATCAGTTTTCATATCCGCTCTCACATTATACCAAGCTGTCGGAATTTCATTCTCAGTTAAATATGTTTTATAAGGGATCTCTCTTTTCATTAAAATAACCTCTATCTAAATATTGAGCTAATATACTAACACAAAACTATTATAATTATACAATCTAATTCAAAATCTTGTTTCTATTTGTAGTTTGTCTTTGTTCAGAAACAAGTTCATTAGTTTCAACAAGTCTATTTGAGCTTGATCTTCGCAGCTTCTGCTCTGGTTTCTCTATGATAAACCAATTTGAAAATTTCACCGATTACAAAGGGAATTACTGCCAGGATGCCGATAATTAACCAATCTCGGCCATTTAATGCTATTGTATGAAAATATGTTTGGAACCAAGGTACGTACACTACAACCAACATTAAAGCTGCCGAGAGAAGCACTGATTTGTTCATTGTGGAATTGCTAAAGAATCCCAATTGAAACACCGAATAATGTTCGGAACGGCTGGAAAATGCTCTGAGCAATTCAGCAAAAATCAAAGTGATAAAGGCAAATGTTCTAGCTCCAAGTGAAGGAGAAAACCCTTCTAAAGCAAAAAAGTTAAAAACACTTGCAGTATGATTAGGATCTGAGATCATTGTATCCGGATATAAAAAACGTCCGACTTGAAATGCAGCGAACACAGCAATAAAAATAGCAGTTGCTTGAGTAATTATTGAAGCAAGCATTTCTTTGTTGATAATTGACTCATCACTCTCTCTGGGAGGATGCAGCATGATATCTTTTTCGCCTCTCTCTCTCCCTAAAGCAAGAGCAGGAAAACTATCCGTTACAAGATTTAACCACAATAATTGGATCGGCATCAATGGTGTATATTGAGGACCTAAAACCAAATTCGTAATAAAGACAACTAAAATTTCACCAACATTACACGACAACAGAAAACTGACGAATTTTCTGATATTACTATAGATTATTCTACCTTCTTCAACTGCCGTAACAATTGTCGCAAAATTGTCATCAGTCAAAATCATATCGGCGGAATTTTTTGCTACTTCTGTACCGGTAATTCCCATTGCAACACCAATATCTGATTGTTTAAGTGCAGGTGCATCATTAACACCGTCACCGGTCATCGCAGCAATGTGTGCTTTGGCTTTAAGCGCTGCCACTATCCTTACTTTATGTTCCGGAGATACTCTGGCATAGACTGCAACTTGGTCACAAACATCTTCCAACTCTTGGTCGGACATACTTTCCAGTTCAGCTCCGGTCAATACTTTGTCGCCTTCTTTAATTAAATTCAAGTTTTTAGCAATTGCAACAGCAGTGTCTTTATAATCTCCGGTAATCATGACTGCTCTTATTCCTGCACCATTACAGACTGCAATAGCATTTTTCGCCTCGGGACGAGCCGGATCAATCATGCCGGAAAGTCCGACAAAAATCATATTCTGTTCGGCATCTGTAAAATCCTGATCCGGATGGAGTTTATAAGCAAAAGATAAAACTCTGAGAGCAGAATTGGCAAAAGCAGAATTAGCTTCCATAATTTTCTCTCTATCAGATTCGGTCAGCTCTTTGACACCATTTTCGGTTAAATGATGTGTACAGCGATTAAGAACAACATCCGGAGCTCCTTTGGTATATGATACATATTCACCGTCAATTTCATGGAAAACTGACATCATTTTACGACTTGAGTCAAATGGCAAATCGCCTAAGCGAGGGTATTTCTCTTTCAATAATTCGGGCAACAAATTAGCTTTTGCACTAAGAGTAAGCAGAGCACCTTCCGTCGGATCACCTAGGATAGCCCAGCTTTTATCTTCTTTTTGAACCAGAGTAGCTTCATTACACAAAGCGGCAATTTCTAGTAATTTTGCCAACTCAGCAGGTATTTCTGCACTAACTTCTTCTGATTCTGAACCAAATTGTTTAATCTCTCCAACAGGTTCATATCCCGCACCGGAAACTTCATAGAGACTATCAGCCACAAACAATCTCGTAACAGTCATTTCATTTTGAGTTAAAGTTCCTGTTTTATCTGAACAAATTGTGTCTACACTGCCTAAAGTTTCAACAGCTAACAAACGTTTAACTATAGCATTTTTCTTTGCCATGCGGTTCATACCCAAAGCGAGCACGATCGTAACAATTGCCGGCAATCCTTCCGGAATAGCAGCAACTGCCAAGCTGACAGCTGTCATAAATAATTCCAACAAGTCTCCACCTTGAAATAATCCGACCACAAAAACTATTGCACAAACTGCCAAGCAAATAATGGCCAATATTTTTCCTAAATCATTTAAGCTTTTCTGTAAAGGTGTTGCCTCTTGTTCAATTCCTTTTAGTCTTTTAGCAATTTTTCCGACTTCAGTTTTTTCGGATATCTCTACAACAATCCCTCGACCACGACCATAGGTTAATGCCGTACTCGAAAAAACCATGTTAGATCTATCTCCGATTCCGAGTTCTGCATCACTAATAAATTCGGCATCTTTATCTACAGGAACAGATTCTCCGGTCAAAGAGGCTTCTTCGGCTTGCAAATTACTGCTCTCCAAAAGCCTAATATCTGCAGGTACAATATCTCCGGCATCCAGAATTACAATATCACCGGGCACTATTTCTGCAGCTTTAATCATGGTTTGTTCGCCATTGCGCAAGACTCTAGCTTCAGGAGCTGCCATTTTTTGTAAAGCTTCAATCGCTTTCTCAGCTTTCCCTTCCTGATAAACACCGAGAACCGCGTTGATTATGACAATTGCAATGATTAAGGCCGCATCGATCACTTCTCCCATTGCACCTGAAATAATTGCAGCAACTATCAGAACTAAAATCATCACATCCTTAAATTGTTCCACGAATTTTTTCCAAAGAGGAACCATTTCTTCAGCTTCCAGCTCATTTTTCCCGTATATTTTTTGACGCTGTTCAGCTGCTGTCGAGCTAAGTCCCATTTCAGAATCAGATTCGAGACGCTTGATAATCTCTTCTCTAGATAATGTATACAATTCATCTGTTTCCAGTTTAGTGTTTTCAACCAAGTTTTCTTTCATAATATTACCTATTATTCTATTATTAATAATCCTACCTTCATGCTTGTGAGTCTTCGATAGTATCTGAATTTTCCTGATCTTCTTCCGGCGGATCTAAAAACTCCAACTTTACTCTTGCTATTCGTTTATCATCCATTTCCAGAACTGTAAACTTATAATGATCTACGATTACCGAGGGATTTTCATATGGTTCCGGAATTCGTTCTAATCGACTTAAAACTAAACCGGCTAATGTGTCGTAGTCAAAGTTATCATCATTACCTAAATCCGGAACTTCAGCTACTCTTTCAACAACTTCTTCAGGAGATAGCAAACCATCTAATATGTAGCTTCCATCCGGATTTCTCACCACACTTTGATCTGTACCGTCATATTCATCAGCTATATCTCCAACAATTTCCTCTAAAATGTCTTCGATTGCTATTAAGCCGTCTGTTCCGCCATATTCATCTATTACTATCGCTAAAGAGATGTTCTGTTGTTGCATCTCACGAAATAATACACTGATTGATTTGCCTTCAGGGACAAAATAAGCTTCTCTCAGATGTCTGCGCAAATCAAAATTATCTCTTTCTTGAAGTGTAATTCTTAATAAATCCTTGATGTGTAAAATACCTATAATATTATCTACATTATCTTCAAAGACCGGAATTCTGCTATAACGTTCATGAGCAGCTACATAGACAACTTCCTTATAGGTCGAATCTGCCGGCAAAGTTATCATTGCAGTACGAGGCGTCATTATTTCCGAAACTTCAGTATCATCAAGATCAAATACATTATATATCATCTTGGCTTCATCGCTTTGAATACCGCCACTTTCCCCACTGACTCGCGTCATTAACAGAATCTCTTCTTCTGTAATCTCGACATCATTTTTTCTTAAATCTATACCGATGATACGGCAAACAAACTTTGCCGAAGCATTAAGGAAATTAGCAAACGGACTGACTAGTTTATCCCAGACTCTCAATACCGTAATGTATCTTTTTGCATGTTTTTCCGGATCGCGCATTGCAATATGTTTGGGAACCAATTCTCCTAAGACCAGTGAAAAATAAGATATGATAATAGTTATTAATACGGTAATAATTGGCTGCAAATAGCCTCTAATACCATTAGGATCAAAATAATTATATACAATCGGCGTAATTTGATTAGCCCCAAAAGCTGCCGACAAGAAACCTGCTATTGTTACTCCAACCTGAACCGTTGCTAAAAATCCGCCTTGATTTTCAAGGAAAGGTAATAATTTTTTTGCAACTTCATCTCCATCTTCAGCAGCTGCCCTGATTTTTGTCTCATTCAATCTAACTATGGCCATTTCTGACGATGCAAAGAATCCGTTAATTAAGATTAAGAGAAAAATAAGAATTACATTAATTAAGATAACTTTACCTGAGTTTGTATTGGCTACAGAATTTGCATTAATAATATGTTGTACTAAAGTACAACAATGACTTACGTCCACCTGGACTTGTCCTCCTTTTTAGTTTAGACAACCATTTTCTCCGTTTAAAATTCATGTTGAGAAAAGGTTTTTTCTTACTCGCCATTTAATGATATGAAATATAGCAAAAAAATATTTATATTACAAGCAATCGCCTCTGATATTGCTAGATGTATATTCTCTTTCGATAAATATCGAACATTACTTCTAAATGATCATGTAAAAATCACAATTTGATGATTTTTGTCTTTTGATTTGCTAAATCAAGTAGTGAAGGTTGATTGGTAAATAAGATGATCTGTCTATTTTGTTCTTCACTGAGGCTCTGCAGCAACTTCAAAGATAAACCTATTCTGTTTTGATCTAATTGAGAAAATGGATCATCAAGAATTAGAGGAATCATTCCGCTCGAATCTTGTAGCAATTCGGTTAATGCTAAACGAAAAGCCAAATTGATCTGATCAAATAAACCCACATTATTAAATGCCTGTTCATAAAAATCAGAATCTGATTGTAATTTTATGTGATAATCATGATCTATCTTTAACCCTTTATCCTGATTGCCGGTCATCTTTGAGAGATAGTCTGCAGCTTTCTGATTCAGTTGTGATCTGATATCTGTTTCAAATGATGCTCGGCTATGTTCTAACATATGTAAAGAGAGTATTAAAGAATCATAATCATTTTCAGATTTTTCTAAAATATTTTCTAGTCTTTCTAATTCATTTTCCAATTCAACAGTATTTATTTGCGTTTTTGTCAGTTGACTTAATTCGCTTCTTAATTCAGCTAATTTTTCAAGCATGACAATTCTGGATTCCTGAATTCCTTCTAATTGAGAAAAAATATGACTTTCAGAAAATTCAGGGAAAGTTCTCAATTCAGCTTGTTGCTGAATTAGCCATTCCTGTGCTTCCTGATATGCTTGATAAAACTCTGCAGTACTATAATCTCCTTGTAAATCAAGCATCTGTTGTTTAATTCGTTTAATCTCTTCTTGGTTATGAATGCTATCAACTGTTTGCTCACGCAGACTTTGAATTGCAAGATCCAATTGATCATCAGTAGGTAGTTCTTTGAAAAATGGTCTGATTAAGTATTTGAGTTCAGTTAATTGTTTCTCATATTCCTTTTCTGCAATTTCTACTGCCTCTTCAGCAATTTCCTGATCAAGTTTCAATTGCTGGAGCCTATCTTCAACTTGATTAACTTCCCATTCTAGTTTTTGCAAACCATTTTCTATTTTGATAGTTCTTATTTCATGTTTGCGAATTCTTTCGTGATATTGCCTGATTTGATTTTCATACCTTCGTTGCAAAAGATAATAAACAAAAACCATCAAGAACGGCAAGAGAACAGCCAATACAATCAGTATAGTCGATATAACAGGTTTGTTTGAACGAAAAACTAAACCTCCGATTAAAAAGAAAATTTCAGCTATTACTAAAGGAATAAAAGAAGCATAAGATATGCCAGGTTTTTTGAAAGTTTTCGGATTACGCTCTGCGGTTTTTTGTTTAAGATATTGTAAGCGACTTCTTTCTTCTACAATTGTAGAAACTTTTTTCTTGGCCTGTTCACGAAACTTTTCCTGCTCTTGCATTCTTTGTACCAATAGATTTTCTCTTATTTCAAATTCACTTAATGCTTGAACAGTTTGTTGACGTTGATTAGCAATTTCAGTTAACTCCTTAGCGGAGATAGATTTATTTCTCAATACATTAGTAGAGCCTTGTGCAGCATTTTGTTCAGAATGCTCTAAGCTCTTTTCTAACTTTTTGAATTTCTCAAATCGATCAGCAAGTTTCAGTTTTTGGTGTTGCTCATTCTGTAAACGTAATGAGGTTTCTCTGTTTTGCAGCTCAATCAAGTCTTTTTCTAATCCAGCTATTTCTTGATTGAAACTACCGTGCACTTGATCTTGTTTTAGAGACTGTTTCAAATCTTCTTTAAGGTCTGAAATTTTCTGCTCTATTTCTGCTAAATAGCCAATATTGCCACGATCAAGATCTTGCAGATTTTCATTATCTATAAAAACATTTTCCATAAATGCTGTATTCAAGAATTCAGTTTCTGAAATATTAAACAATTCTTGTCCCGGTTGATCAGGATTTTTCAGATCAATTGTTTCACCACTTGCTTTGAGAGAAAGATTTGTTCTATCTTGAGCTTTACGATCAGCAAATTGTTTTTCTAATCTGTAAGAAAGACCTTGATGACTGAAAACAATATAGCCTTCCATAACCCGGCCGTCTCTAGGCAGGTATTTTTTTCTAGGATTGGTTTCAAGAGAATGATCCATTCCTCTAAAACCATAAAACATGGTTTTGATAAAAGTTTTTATTATGGTTTTTTCAATCTCATTTATACCATAAACAATCTGCATTTCAGGGAAAAATTCCAGTTGGAGATTTTCTAAACCTCCAAAAGCTTTAATAAATAAACGTTCAATCTTCATACACATTCAGGTCCTGCTCTGCTGTTTGCATTGTAAAATAATAATCTTGTTCAATTAATTCATTTGATTGTTCAACACACAAATCAAGTAACCTGTCTCCTTCAATACATTATTCAACATTCAACAAATCCTGCCTCATGACTAATTATCTTACATATCCGGGAACATCTCCAGGCAAAAAATGTATCGTTTTTTGTTTTTCAATCTCCAACTAATAATAGGAGGTTTCGATATTCAAGTTTCCAATATGTAAATTCTCAGATTTTTACTCACAATAACTTCTTTATATACTTATTCAGATAAATAATAAATGTTATTTTAACATAATCAAGCTCCAAACATCTTTCTATTTTCTGAAATTAATTCGGAATCTCTTTATGTTACAATAATGACTAAGAAAAGATTAACGAGGTTTTTATGTCTGATTTTTCTTTTGAGAAGCACAATGATCGCTTTAATACAAATAGTGTTAAGTGGGACTTTATCAAACAAAATAATTTGCCTCAAAATACTTTGCCCCTTTGGGTTGCAGATATGGACTTTCCAACTGTACCGGAGGTAATTTCCGGCTTGACAGATCTGGCTAAGACCGGAGTATGGGGTTACAGCTTTCCTTCAGATAAATATTATCAAGCTGTGATTGATTGGCAAAAAAAGAGGCATAACTGGATCATAAATAAAGAATGGTTGGTTATCACTCCGGGAGTAGTCCCTGCAATAAATATTGCTATCAAGACTTTCTCTGAAAAAGGAGATGCAATATTGATTCAAGAACCGGTTTATCATCCATTTCGCATGCAAATTGAAACTCTTGCTCGTAAGACCATTTCTTGCGATTTAGCTGAGCATCATACTAATTATGAAATTAATTTCAACCAATTCGAACAAACGATCATAAATAATAAGATCAAACTGTATATCCTTTGTAGTCCACACAATCCGGTAGGTAGAGTTTGGACCAAGAAAGAATTGTTGCAATTAGGCGATATTTGTTTAAAACACGATGTATTGATCATAGCGGATGAAATTCATCACGATTTAATAATGCCCGATTATCAGCACCATGTTTTAGCCGGTTTGAAACCTGATTTTGCCGAGATTACTATCACCTGCACAGCACCTAGCAAAACATTTAATCTAGCAGGTTTATCCATCTCAAATATAATTATTTCAAATCAAAAACTCCGAGAAAAATTCGAGCACAAAAGCTCACAATCTTGTTGGCCACATCCTTCTCCATTCAGTTTGAGAGCTACTGAAATAGCACTAAACAAAGGAGATACCTGGTTAAATGAATTATTAATTCATATAAAAAAACAATATGAACGTTTAGCACGGACTATTGAAGAAAAAAGCTTGCCATTTAGTTTAAGCCCTTTACAAGGAACTTATTTAGCTTGGTTAGATTGCAGAGAAATCAGTCTGGATCCTTCAAAATTGGATCAGATTTTTCTGGAACAGGCAGGTTTGTGGTTTAATAATGGATCTATGTTCGGTAAGTCGGGCCAAGGATTTATGAGAATTAATCTGGCTTGTGCAACAGAATTATTCGATCAAGTTTTAGAGCGTTTAGTAACAGTAAGTAATAACATATGTTAAAATATTAGAAATCATTGTAAAAACAAATTAATTATGGAGGCACAAATGAAACAAAACAAGCAAATGGATCAAATAGGTATCAATGCACTACGTGTGTTATCTATTGATGCAATTCAAAAAGCTAATTCAGGTCATCCCGGAACACCTCTAGGTGCTGCCCCGGTTGCCTATGAATTATGGAAGAACCACTTGAAACACAATCCTGAAAATCCGGATTGGTTCAATCGTGACCGTTTTATTCTGAGTGCAGGACATGCATCAATGCTGATTTACTCATTATTGCATTTATTCGGTTACGGTTTAACCACTGAAGATATAGCCGAGTTCAGACAATGGCAAAGTAAAACTCCGGGACATCCTGAATATTTGGATACCGAAGGAGTTGAGATGACAACCGGGCCATTAGGTCAAGGTATTGCCTCTGCAGTAGGTTTTGCAATGTCAGAAGCTCACTTAGCAGCTAGATTTAATACTGCTGAGCAAAAAATCATCGACCATTATACATATGTATTGACCGGAGATGGTTGTCTGATGGAAGGTGTCAGCTCAGAAGCCAGTTCTTTAGCCGGGCACTTAAAATTAGATAAATTGATCGTCTTTTACGATCGTAACGAGATCACTATTGAAGGCTCAACTGATTTGGCCTTCACCGAGGATGTAGCAGCTCGTTATAAAGCGTATGGTTGGCAAATTCTTGAAGTTAACGATGCAAACGATACGGAAGCTATTTCTCAAGCAATCAATGAAGCTAAAGCAAATAAAGAACAACCTAGTATGATCATTTTACATTCAGAGATCGGATATGGCTCACCTCTAGTAGGCAGTGAAGCAACTCATGGTGCACCTTTAGGTGAAGACAACATCCTAAAAACCAAAGAAAGTTTAGGCTGGGATTCTAGTTTAGAACCTTTTGAGATAAGTCAAGACTTAAAATATTATATGGCAGAGATTCAAACCGAATTAGCCAAAAGTGAAGCCGAATGGAATGAGTTATTTGCAGCTTGGAAAAATGCTAATCCTGAATTGGCAACCGAATTTGAAAACTGCATGGAACCGGATCTTGAAGCTTTGGAAAATGATCCTGAATTCTGGGATTTCTCCGGTTCACAAGCTACCAGAAAATCGAGCGGAACAGCATTGAACAGATTAGCTAAACATATTCCAGGTTTAATTGGCGGTTCAGCTGACCTAGCACCCTCTAACAACTCAAACATGGCTGGTTTAGGTACTTTCTCCGCCGAGGACTATAGTGGGCGTAATTTGCATTATGGTATCAGAGAATTTGCCATGGCATGTATTGTTAACGGCATGCAGCTACATGGTGGAACTCATGCCTTTGGCGCAACATTTTTCGTTTTCGCAGATTATATGAAGCCTGCTTTGCGTCTTGCTTCAATTATGAACATACCTTCCCTGTTTATTTTAACTCATGATAGTATTGGTGTAGGAGAAGATGGACCAACTCATCAACCAATTGAACAACTCAGCATGTTACGCGCTACGCCAAACACTTACGTGTTCAGACCTTGTGATGGGAAAGAGACCGCTGCAGGTTATCTTTTCAACTTAAAAGAGAAAAAGCCTACAATCTTGGCCTTAACGCGCCAAAACCTGCCTACCTATGAGCAATCCGGGAAAGCTGCTTTAAGAGGTGGTTATATCTTTGAGGATTGTGATGGCGAACCTGAATTAATCATTATGGCGAGCGGCTCAGAAGTTGAACCTGCACTTGAAGCACAGCAAGAGTTAACCGCCCAAGGTAAACAAGTCAGATTAGTTTCAATTCCTTGTTTAGACGCTTTCTTAGAGCAAGATTCAAGTTATATCGAAGAAGTTCTACCCTCAAATGTAACTAATAGAATATCTATTGAAGCCGGTGCAACAATGCCCTGGCATCGTTTAGTGGGAACCGAAGGAAAGGTAATCGGTATTGATCACTTTGGTGCTTCTGCTCCCGCAGATATCTTATTTGAAGAATTTGGGATTAATAAAGATGAGATCCTAAAAGCTGCTGCAGAAATGCTATAAGCTAAGTCCATATCATAATCAAGCCGCACTGACGCCAGTGCGGCTTTTATCTATTAATATAGTTTGCATAAATCGAGGTAGCCATGAATCAAATTAAAAACAGATGGTCTTTGGACTCAACAATTGGAGAAGTCCTCAATACAAAAATGGGCTACGAGTTTTTATCTTTTATCGCTCATTATTCCGGTAAATCAGCAGAGGATTTTAACAAATTCTATTTGCGTGGACTAACTTTAAAATCACATTCATTTATTCAGCGTATTACCAGAATTACATTTGACCGTATACTTGCAAACTGGATTATAGAGAAACTCAATCATTTTGATACCTGCCAAAATTTAGAAATTAAAAAAGATAGTTTTGATCAAAAATGGTGGAAAGAAAGTATTATCTATCAAATCTTTGTACCAAGTTTTCAAGACTCTAATCATGATGGTGTTGGCGATATCAACGGAATTATTCAACGATTTGAACATTTATTGTCACTCAATATCCACGCTATCTTACTTAGTCCAATCTTTGTTACTCCACTGGACGATGCCGGTTATGACGTTGAAGATTATTATAAAATAAATCCCGTATTCGGTAATGAAGATGACCTAAAGCAATTAATAAGGCTGTGTCATGAAAACGATTTGAAAATTATCTTAACTCTGCCGATTAATCAAACTTCCATCCAACATCATTGGCTGAAGAATACAACGCAACCGGATGAAACAGGAGATTTTTACCTTACACATGATAGTCCAAATAACTGGCAATCATTTTACGGTGATTCAGCATGGCTTTATCATCGTTCAAATAAAAAATATTATTTGCATTTGAAAAGTTCAAAACAGATTGATCTGAATTGGGAATCAGAAAACTTGAGAAGAGAAATGATCGACGTCATGCTTCATTGGCAAAATTTTGGAGTAGATGGACTTTTTCTTGACTCAGCTTCAATTATTGCTAAGAACAATACTTATCCTGACGGTAGTAGAACATTCGCAACTCTTACCGGTTTCAGAGGTATTGAACATTACATCTATCAGCCCAAGTTGCTCAAATGGTTGAATCAAATCTATCTTGCTCTTAAACAAACTGCACCTGATTTTCTAGTAATTGCAGATTGTCTTCGAATGCATCAAAATTTTGCAACTATGATTAGCGGTGATGCCACAAACCGTAGTGATTTAGGACTAAGTTATAATCAGTTTGAAAATCCGGGTGAAAGACGGTTTCACTCTAACTATTTATCTTTGGATTATTTGAGCAACACTTGGTTAAAAATGCAAAAGACAGCAGACAATAATTATTGGCCGGTTATATTCTGTGAAGATGAAAGACATCCAAGAATTGTCAGCAGGATAGAAAACAACAATGACTATCGTAATCAAATCGCGAAGTTAATCTCTGTTTTGCAACTAACAGCCAAAGGTACCGCTCTCCTTTATCAAGGTCAGGAATTAGGTCAAGTCAATGCTCCTTTCCATAGCATGAATCAAATTAGAGATATAGAAAGCCAACTCAGATATGAAAAACTCATTGAAAATCCCGATTCCGCAGAAGAAAACACAAAATCATTGGATCGAATCATACGTGGTAGCAGAGATCATGCCAGAGTTCCAATTGCTTGGGACAATAATTTATTAAACGGAGATTTTTCTAAAAATAGCAGTACTTGGATCGATTGTTTTGTAGATCCGGGTATGAGCGTTTCAGAACAAGCAAATGACTCTCATTCAGTTTTAAATTTTTATCGAGCACTTACTTCATTGCGTAGTCATTACAAGACACTTGTTTATGGTGAACTGATCATTGTCAGCAAACCGGGCAACAGCATACTGCGCTATTTTAGATATGATGCTGACCATGCATTCTATGTCGAGGCAAATTTAAGTGATGAACAATTAAATGTGATCGGAATTAATACTGCAAAATTGGCCCGTTTATGCGAAGAAAGAAATATTTATCTACCCGAAAATATCGACCGGACAGTTCTGATCTCCAATTATCCGGACCGAAGTCAGCAAGAATTTATTAAAAATAGTGCCCTATATCCTTATGAAGCCTTTATAGTTAAACTTTATTAATTAGCTTCATCCGTACGCAAATGACAATTTTTATATTTTTTCCCGCTACCGCACCAACACGGATCATTTCTGCCGAGCATTATTTTCCGTTTGGCAGGTTGTTGTTTTGGCTCCTGCTGAGTTGCTCTTCTCGTGCCGCCGGCACCTGCCATTTTTGCCAAATTCAGAGCAGAATGAGATCCTTTTCGACTCTCACTCAATTCTCTAGGTCCTCGTCCTGCCATCGGCTTACTTTGATCAACTGTAATTTGAGCTCGCATGATTAATCGCACAGCATCTTCTTGGATTCCTATTGTCATAGCTTCAAACATATCGTAACCTTCACGCTTATATTCGACCACAGGATCATGCTGTGCATAACCACGCATACCAATACTATCCCGTAAGCTATCCATAACATCAATGTGTTCCATCCAATGGTTATCAACCGCATTTAGGAGAATATAACGTTCAGCTTGATATAAGATTTCTTCGGAACCCAAGTCTTCTTTTTTATTTTCCAAAGTAGTAAGCGCTTCTTCAGTTATCTCAGAAATTAAATCTTGAGTGGAAGCATTGCCTGAAATATTCTTTAATCTATCAACTGAAGATAAGTCACCTAAAAGATCTTTTAATCTGGAAACTAAATTACCTAAATCCCATTCAGCAGTATTAGATGTTCCCATGGTAAATGAATTGACATTATCTGCAATAATATCTTCTATATATTTAACAAAATAAGCATGGACATTCTCACCATGTAGGACTTGACGTCTTTGAGAATAAATCAGATCCCGTTGCTGATTCATAACATCATCGTATTGTAAAACATTTTTTCTGATACTGAAGTTTTGTGCTTCGACTCTACGTTGAGCGGATTCTATCGTTCTGGTTAAGATTGGATTTTCGATTTCCATATCACTTTCAATACCAAATGTATTAAAAATAGTTTCCATTCTTTCACCACCAAATAAACGTAACAAATCATCTTCAAGTGAGAGATAAAACTTACTGGAACCGGGGTCCCCTTGACGACCGGAACGTCCTCTTAACTGATTATCAATTCTTCTTGATTCATGTCGTTCAGTGCCAATAATATAAAGACCGCCACTGGCAATAACTTGTTCTTTCTCATCTGCAATTTCAGCTTCAAATTTATTTTGCAATTCTTGAAATAAGTCTCTGGCATCTAAAACAGTTTGATCATCTGTAATATTATGCGAATCTGCTTCTTCGATCAGTTCTTCTTCATAACCTTGCTTACGCATTTCTTGTTTTGCCATATGCTCGGCATTACCGCCCAACATAATATCAGTACCGCGTCCGGCCATATTGGTAGAAATAGTTACAGCACCTAGTCTTCCTGCTTGGGCAACAATTTCAGCTTCGCGCTGATGATGCTTAGCATTTAAAACATTATGTCTGATTCCGGCTTTGGTAAATAAAGCTGAAATAACCTCAGATTTTTCAACTGATATTGTACCGATTAAGATTGGCTGACCTGTCTGATGTATTTCTTTTACTGCTTCGATCAAAGAACTGTATTTACCTGATTCAGTTTTATAAACCGAGTCGGATAAATCCTCTCTGATCATCGGTTCATTGGTAGGAATAGTAACAACATCTAGAGCATAAATCTCTTTGAATTCATCTTCTTCTGTCATTGCCGTACCGGTCATACCGGATAATTTATTATACATTCGGAAGTAATTTTGGAAGGTAATTGTTGCTAAAGTTTTGCTCTCTCGCTTAACTGCAACATGTTCTTTAGCCTCAATAGCTTGATGCAAGCCGTTACTATAACGCCTACCGGGCATTAGTCGACCGGTATTGTCATCAACTATAATTACTTCATCATTATCAACAATGTAGTCCTGATCACGAAACATAGTACCGTGAGCTTTGAGAGCATTATTAATATGATGATTAATAATATAATTCTCCTGATCAGTCAAATTTTCAAGACCGAAGAAACTCTCAGCTTTTTTAACACCGCGATTAGTTAAAATTGCGCTCTTAGCTTTTTCATCTACAATATAATCAGCATCACCTTCAAGCTCAGCTCTTTCTTCATAAGATAATTTGCTGTCGGTTTCTTTAAAAAACTTACTCTTCAAACCCACTATTAATTGATTTGCTTGGTCATATAACTCGGAAGATTCACCGCTTGAACCTGAAATAATTAAAGGTGTTCGTGCCTCATCAACCAGAATACTGTCAACCTCGTCAATGATCGCAAAGTTCAATTCTCGCTGAACTAATTGTTCGATTGAGGTCACCATATTATCACGTAAATAATCAAAACCAAACTCATTGTTTGTACCGTAGGTAATATCACTGTTGTAAGCATTTTGCTTTTCTGTTTTGGAAAGCCCCCTGACTACGAGTCCAACCGACAAACCTAGATAACGATATATTTTGCCCATCCACTCACTGTCACGTTCAGCCAAATAGTCATTGACGGTAACTACATGCACACCTTTACCACTTAATGCATTAAGATAGACAGGCAAAGTTGCAACTAGAGTTTTACCCTCACCTGTTTTCATCTCAGCTATTCTGCCTTGATGAAGGATAATCCCGCCTAAAACCTGAACAGGGAAATGATACATATCAAGAACTCTGCTTGATGCTTCTCTTACAGTAGCAAATGCTTCCGGCAAAAGATCGTCCAGAGTTTCTCCTGCTGCAAAACGTTTCTTGAAAATTTCTGTTTGCCCGCGTAATTCGTCTTCCGACATTTGTTTATATTGATCTGCTAATTCTAAGACTTGTTTTTGAATTGAGCTAATCTTTTTTATTTCTCGTTCTGAGTAAGTGCCAAATATTTTTGTAAAAAGTCCCATATATATTAATTCCTTTATATATTAACCTAAAATCATATAAATAATAGCTGATGAAGTCAGTTTGTTCAATTTAATTATGCACTAATTTATGATATACATGTGATTAAGAAGTGTTTAAATTGTGTTAGGGATCATCTTCGGAAGAAGGAACTTCCGGCCTTTCTAGATAACGATAACTATTCCCTCTTACTGCTATTTGCAAATTTACTCCTCGATTTGAAGCTTCATTAGTTAAATCTGAAAATATTTGATGATCAATACTATATGTAGAGTTTCCCGGTATCACAACTATCAGTTTGCGAGCTGTGATATCTCCTACATTAATCTTGCCGACTGTCAGACCTGTGTCTCGATTTGAACCCTTAAATTTACTCAAATTTGTAATTTCCTGCTCTATTTGTTGGCTCACCTGCTCGCCTGAGCTGTAGCTTGGAGCTGTTAGATCAAGACTTCTCACTGCCAAAACTTCCCCGGCTTGAAAACGACAAATCGTCGGATAATTAAACGGCAAGTTTGCCTTAAATTGTTCTCGAAAATACTTACCGCGCACAAAATTATGCTCTGACCAAATATTATCTTCTGCCTCATCAGCTTGTTCTTTAGATGGATCTTCCTGCCGATATTTACTATCATATTTTGTCCAAACCGGAATATATGTCACAGCAAGTTTTTCTGTCTCGTTCCAAGGTGTTTTTACATGATATTTTATTTTCATCTGAATACTATGATCGGAAACTGTATCAAGAATAATTTGCCGTCTATCAGGAGGTATTTTTATAGACAGGCGATCAGCACCATCATTTAACCATTTATCAATTTGATTTTGTAAAAATTTTTGTAAAAATATTGAGCTAGCAAGATCACCAACTGATTGTTTAAATTCATTACTGCTTTCAGGAACTATCTTATTGATTGTTTCATCAATTATTGAATGATCAAGTTCAGTATAAACGCCTTCAGCTAAAGGAATTAGAAGTGAAAGCTCTTTTGCTGTTTGGTCCAGAGCATAACGCATTACTATTTCATGTTGGATTGTCAAGATTGCACTGANCATAAAGTAAAAAATAAAAATTATTAAAGGAATAATCAAGGCAGCATCCAAGACTAAGCTGCCTCTTTCATTCTTAAGCTTATCTTTTATTATAGAAAAATTAATTTTCTGCAACATAATCGGAAAACTCCCTGCTCATTCTTAAAGAACTCTTGCGAAAATTTGCTTCAAGCAAAAATCCGGTAACATAAACTCCCGGTATTGTTTTCTTTCTTATTCGATTAATTCCGGTTAACAATTTTTCTTCTGAATTAAAGACTGAAAACACTCTCATAAAATCACGGTAATTAAGCTGAATTTTATAATCTTTAACTATAAAGGTCACTTCTTTACCATCGAGTAACTGATTAGTATCGAGAATTGCTTCATGTAAAGAATCGATTAGCATGAATAGATAAACGAGAGGTTGAGGTTCAAGTATTACGTGACCTAAACTAGCAAGCGCTATTAAAGTACAGGTGGCAGTTGCCTCTGCCAAATAAATATTTTGTTTTGCTTGATCGTAATAATTGCTAATAAAATGATAACCGAAACATACACCTCTAATTGTTCCTTTAGCTGTTGAAGCTGCTTTTTCCGGATTATCCTTATTAAAGATTATTTGTTCAACTTCATTTTTCCTACCGGCAGAGCTTAATTCAGAATGCAATCTGCCATCGGGGGTTTGCAAACTGATCTGTTCTCCATTTAATTCCAGCTGATTACATTGCATTGTATAATAATTAAATAAATATTCTTGAATTTGTAGTCGGCTAATTACCGGTAAATCGTAATTAATTAAAAATCCCTCAGAAAATTCTGCTATTTTATGTAATGAATTGGGAGCTAAAGGATCGGCCGGAACTTCATTGCCAGTTGATTCATAGTAAGGAATAATCATTTCTTTAGCACCCGATATTATCTCACCTAAAACTGCTAAAGCAGTTTTTGTCAGACCGTTTAATTCGGCCTCAGATAAATTTTCCAATTCATCTTCAGATATTTCTAAATCCAGATCAGATGCATTCCCCGCAAATGAATCCGGATTATCAATGATCACTTCGGGATCGATAAAGTTATCTGAATTAGCAATTTCAGACCAAGCTGAACTTTGAGCAATAGTTTGTCCCAATAGCTGAAAATCCGTGAAACGAGTGATTAACTCTTCAGTAATTAAGAACGGTCCTCTTATACTCATATGTCTTAAGATTTGTCGTCTCAGATTGTCCGGATCATCCAGATCTGCTGTAGAACTAATTTTAATCTTTGAATCATAAATGTTTTGGGCATAGTTTTGTTCCAATTCGCTACTATGTTGGTTCAAAAGTGAATTCTCTACTCCCCAGAGTCCGAATTCATGCCATAATTTCCGGTCAAAATCAGCTAAGGTCAAATCGAGATTGTTCTCACAAGCTCTGACAAAATCCAGCTCATCTCGTCTCAGCTGTGCATTTTCAAAAGTCAGCAACAATACTAATACGGTTAGAGGAAGTAAAATTAAGAAGAAAAAGCTTGAATTACCTTGTTCATCTTTTATTTTTTCTAACATTAATCATCACCAGCCTCATCTTTATTCCATAAGCTATGATCAATGTCTAAAGCTAAAGACATTATCTCTTTAACTTTTTGTGGATTTACTTTTAACTTGGTGATTGTCTCTTCTGGGATAATTTCATAAAGAGGTAGATTCTTGGTTTGTGAAATGCGATCTTCAATTATTACTTTTGCCTGTTTTTCTATACGTAGCTCAATTGGTATAAGATAAAATATCGCTTGAGCTAAGATAGTCATGCTCAAGGGTACACTCAATAATGCTTCTAGATTAAACATATAAAACCCCCTTGTTGTTTCAAATATTGAATAGCTTATTCTAGAGTAGAAAAAATTGAGGTCATAGATAGGAATAGGTTTTTAGAAAATAGATTAAAAAGTAGGAATTATTAAAAAAGCCGCCAATATTTTGGCGGCTCATGAATTAGAAAATAGGATTAAATTTTATTATGATCTTAAATTAATATCTTTTTCCAACATCTTCGCAACGATTTTTTCGATGATTGGATTAACATCCGCATCACTCAAAGTACGTTTTGCATCTCTAAAGACTAATGAAAAAGCAACGGATTTTTTACCTTCTTCAATACCTATTCCTTGATAAACATCGAAGATACTAATCGACTCTAATAAATCACCTGCTAAAACTGTAATCTCTTTTTCAATCTCAGCAACCAAATATTTTGCATCCATGACAAAAGCTAAATCTCTGGTTATAGCAGGAAACTTCGGCAATTGTTTAAAGACAATCTTCTGACGCTTAGCATTTAAGACCGGTCTGAGCTCAAAATCAATAATAAAGGTCTTAGAAGTAGTATCAAATTCTCTAGCAATGCTTGGATGAATTGTGCCAATGAATCCGATCGGTTCTTGATAGTCAGGCAAATAAATTAAAGCAGTCTGACCCGGATGCATATATGGATGATCCTTCTCTATACGTTTCAGTTCATATTCATTGATTCCCAAATGATAAAATAACTCTTCCAGAATACCTTTCAGTTCAAAATATCCGGTTTCAGTCTTTTTAGCATAATTTGAAAAACTTGCAACTGTAACATGTTGTCGTTCATCAGGTAAATCTTGATCACGATACTCCGGCTCTAGTTGATAGTCAGAGATTAGATCCAGCGGATGATAGGTTTTACCCAATTCATAAAAAATACCTTCTTGGTTACCATGAGCTAAATTGTACTCAATAACTCTTAATAAGCTCGGAACCATAGTAGTACGCATTTTCGAGTACTCTTCACCTAAAGGATTCAGAATCGAAAGTTGTTTGCTTAGAGGATGCTCTGCTTCTAAACCGATTCTTTTTACATCAGTAGGTGAAACAAATGAATATGTGTATGTTTCATAAGCACCACAAGCTTCAAGTATCTGATGAATTTTTTCAAGGTCTTTCTGAGTAATATTGAGTCCACCCAAAGTAGGTGTATTGCCCTTACTAAAGCGGCTTTCGATCTTGTCATAACCATATATTCTAGCAACCTCTTCAGATAAATCAGCTTCAATTTTTAAATCATTACGAAAAAATGGAATTNTTGCCAAATAGTGACCTGTTTGATCCGTATCTTCAATAATCAATTCCAAACCACTCAATAGTGATTTGATTTCTTCAATACTTAAGTCCAAACCGGTTATTTTATTAATACCCTCAACAGTAAATTCTATTTGAGTCAGATCCTGATATGGTTCAAGAATTTGAATTTCTGTCTCGGCTACCTTACCACAACCCAACTCTTCAATTAAGTAACAAGCATAATCCATTGCTCTTTGGGCATTCTGTGCAGGAAGACCTTTTTCAAAACGCAAAGAAGCTTCTGAACGAATATTGTATTCTTTGGCAGTTTGTCTGACAGAAGTTTTAGAAAAGTTTGCAGCTTCAAATAAGATTGCTTTGGTAGAATCTCTAACTTCAGAATTCTCAGCTCCCATTACACCTGCTAAACCAACAGCACCCGCAGTGTCCGCGATCACTAAATTTTCAGGATTCATTTCAATCTCAGTGCCATCAAGCAAAGTCATTTTTTCTTTATCTTTTGCTCTACGGACAATAATTGTATTATCCTGCAAAAAATCTAAGTCATAAGCGTGCATCGGTTGTCCTAAGCTCAACATAACAAAATTTGTTATATCAACAATATTATTAATCGGCCTCATACCAGCAGCTCTTAAGCGTTTTTGCATCCAAATCGGTGATTGCTCTATTTTTATTTCAGTGACTACCCGGCCGATAAAAGCAGAACATAAATCAGGATCTTCAACTTTAATAGAAGCAATATCTTCAGATTTCAGATCAGAAAATTGAGCAGGCTTTTTATCTAGGGCATTGAAATTAGCTCCAAAAGTTACACCTGTTTCGCGTGCAATACCTTCTACCGATAGACAATCCGGACGATTAGAAGTTATTTCAAATTCAATTATTTCTTGACCTATACCAAGAAACTCCAGAGCATCTATTCCGATCGGCGTATCATCAGGCAAAACATAGATGCCGTCCTCAGCAGCTAAGGGAAAATCATGAATTGTAAAACCCAGTTCATCAATTGAACAGATCATGCCGTTTGATTCTTCACCACGCATTTTAGCTTTCTTTATTTTATAGNCTTCAGTCAAGACAGCTCCGGGTAAAGCTACTATCACCTTTTGNCCTGAGGCAACATTAGGTGCACCACAAACTATTTGNNATTTTTCAGTTCCTACATCTACTTGACATACAGTTAAACGATCAGCATTTGGGTGTTTTTGAGCTTCCATTACATAGCCGGTCACAATTTTTTTCAAACCGTCACCTTCTAGCTCAACAGACTCAACTTTAGTTCCTGATAAAGTAATACCATCAACTAATTCTTGTAAATCACCTTTATAATCAGTAAAATCTTTTATCCATTCAAAAGAAACTTTCATTCATTCCACCTCATCTGCTAAATTGTTCTAAAAAACGCAAATCGTTTTCATAGAAGTTTCGAATATCAGTAACATCATATCTGCCCATTGCGACACGTTCCACACCAATACCGAAAGCAAAGCCGGTATATTTTTTCGAATCTATATTGCAATTTTCTAAAACCTCGGGATGAACCATGCCTCCACCTAANATTTCAATAAATCCTTCTCCATGACAAGTCTTACAATTAAGATCATTGCCGTCACAAGTCCAGCAAGAAATATCAACTTCACAACTTGGCTCTGTAAAAGGAAAATGATGAGGTCTGATACGAATTCGAGTATCTTTACCGAATAACTTTCTGGCAAACAACTCAAGAGAAGCTACTAAGTCACTCATGCTTAAATTTTCATCAACGGCTAAGCCTTCAATTTGATGAAAAATTGGTGAATGGGTTGCATCAACTGCATCCGAACGATAGACTCTACCCGGACAAACAATATAAATCGGAGGTTTTTGTTCATTCATAACCCTGATTTGAACAGGAGAAGTTTGCGATCTCAACAATAATCCCGACTCATAATCCAGATAAAAAGTATCCTGTTCATCTCTTGCAGGATGACCTTTTGGTAGACGCAACATTTCAAAGTTATAATAATCTAATTCGATTTCCGGACCCTCGGCTATCGAATAACCTAATCCTAAAAAAATCTCACATATTTCATCTGACATTAAAGCCAAAGGATGTCTTCCGCCTACTCTGTGTCTTTTACCCGGCAAACTTATATCAATGGTCTCTGCTGCAATTTTTTCTTGTTCAGCCCGATGACTCATTTCTGTTTGTTTCTCATCAATCAGTTTTTCAACGATTTGGCGTATTTCATTTGCAGCTTGGCCTAATCGGCGTCTGTCATCATTTGAAAGACGTCCCATGTTTTTCATAATAGCTGTCAATTCGCCTTTTTTTCCCGAGTAATTTAACTCTCAGTGCATCTAATTTCTGTTCTTGGTCAACAGTTTTGATTTCTGAGCGGAATCTATCTTTAATCGCTTGTAAATCAGATAATAACTTATCCATAAAACCTCCATTTTTTCCAAAATAAAATAACATTGATTATCATAACATTATTATAGAGAAAATCCGAACTTGAATTTGCTGTTTGTTCTTTATCAACCGAATTTACCCAACTTTAACTCTTATACGCATGACATGTCGCATAAACGAAAAATTCGAGTAAAACAGACTTGATACCGGACAAATTTTATGCCTGTGTGGTTGGAAAACCGTATTAACAAAAATCTTTTCAAGACAAAGTCGAAACCGGACAATTTTTGCACCTTGTTAAGAAGAGAGTTACATAACTCAAGTATTGGGCATTCAAAAGAAGCTTTGATTAAAATTAAAAGAAATATCTTTTTATGTTAATTGAATTATATAAGGATTCATCCGGAATGCATCTTGAATTCTAAATGGAGATCCATGACCCGGTAATACAGTCAGGTCTTGTGGTAAGCCACGCATAATGTCTATTAATCGCAAAAGTGATTTTTTCATTGCGGATTCACTACCACCTTTTAAATCCATTCTACCTATGCTATTAGAAAATAAAGTATCACCTGAAATTAATGCAATCGGTTTAAAGTCAGCATCTTCTTTCATATCAACCAGTAAGCATGAACATCCGGGACTATGACCCGGTGTGTGATATATGGTNAGTTTTAAACCTTCTTCCAGTTCTATAATCTCCAGATCATTGTAATAGTGATCTGCTGCCGGATAGGTTGTTGGATCACCGAACATCTGAGAACAGTTGGCTTCTGTATCCGTTAGCAAAGGGATATCTGTTTCAGGCATGCTAAAATCAAGACCGGTTTCTTTACGCCATTTTTCAACTTGACTGATATGGTCATAATGAAAATGAGTAGCAATGATACCGTTTAGATTTTTGGCAATTTCCGGATCAAATGGAATTGAAGGATCAATTAAATAATCCTTTTCTCCATGAATTATATATGAATTGGCATGAGTCCAAGATTCAGGAATATAAGTAATATTATTTTGCATATCTAATCAATAATTTTTATCTAATTAATTCACGCCAGTCAAGATCACCGCGATCAATAGCCAGTACTAATATTTCGGCGGTTGCAACATTAGTAGCAAAAGGAATGCTGTTAACATCACAAGCTCTCAAAAGTGAATTCGGTGCATCATATGTACGTAATAATGGATCTCTCAAATATATGACAGCATCTATTTCATTGTAATTAGCTTTGGAAGCTAGTTGTTCGATACTTGCGGAAATATCTGTNGCAAGTGTTTCAACCTCCAAATCAGTATTCTCATGAATAGAACGAGAAATATTAAAAAGAGATATTAAATGATGNTGTGCTAATATCTGGCGATAAGCTATGCAGAAATTTACTAGCAGATCATATTTTCTATTATCTGCGATGAGAACAATATTCACAGTCCCCTCCTATATTTAATCAAACTGGATATATTTTATACAAAATAACTAAAAAATTCAAGAGTTAACAATATTTTTTGCTTAATATTACTATTATCACTCTTCTGAATCAAAAATATTATTTGTTCTGGGTTCAAAACCGAAGTATTGATCCAATACATCCCTTGCCACGGTGGACAAACCGTCACCTAATGTTGCATCTTCAATAACGCTTGCAAAAACAACTTGAGGATCGTCCAGTGGTGCAAAACAAACAAATAATGCATTGATTGAAATATTTTTGCTCGAACTATCCTGAACTTCAGCTGTACCGGTTTTCAAACCAAGTTCAATTGGATAATCGCTGAAATTCTTGTAGGTCATAGTTCCTTCTACATCTCGTTGTAAACCATGCATCGCATCTTTTACCATAGATATTGAAGTCTCAGCAAAACCCAAATCTTCAACTTGAATCATTTCAGGTTTTATTATCTCACCGTTAGGTCCNGTAATTTCTTNAATAACATGCGGNTGGACAAGTTTTCCGGTTGAAATNCCACCAACACCCCTTGCTAATTGAATCAGTGTATAAGCATTATCAAATTGGCCAATTGAAGATTGCGCTGTGTCTGCCGGAAACCATAGTTGATCTTCCGGTAGAGCTCGTGTTTGTCGTTTTAATTCAGGACTTGGCCTGATACCTTTTGCCTCTCCCGGTAAATCGATATTTGAATATTCGCCCATCCCGAGAATCTTAAAGGTTTCGGACAAATTTACAATTTGGGTATCAATACCCATTTTAGCAAAATATAGGTTGCATGATGTTGCCATTGCTTTACGCAACTCTAAATCACCATGACCGACTTCAGGTTCTCCGTAGCAAGTCCATTCTCGATGTGCTATCTCTTCGGTTCCATGGCATGAGTAAACCTGAGATTCAGGACTAATAATATCGTTTTCNAAAGCAGATATTGCAGTAAAAGGTTTAAAGGTCGATGCCGGATGATAAATTTCTGAAATTGCCCGATTGAGCATAGGTTTAGTTTCATTATCCGAAAAATATTCTTCTACTCTGAGAGCAGCCTCAGCATCATATTGGGAAATTGCAAAATCCTGCGGATTAAAGGACGGTATTGAGCCCATAGCTATAACTCCACCAGTGTTTACATCCATCAATACGGCACTGGCTGCTTTTGCAGGTACTGGGTCTTCATTATCTCTTAAGTCCGTCATTTGTTGAGCTAAAGACTCAAGCANTACTCTTTGGACATCTTGATCCAAAGTTAAACGCACCGTTGAACCGGGTTGAGCGGGAATTCCACCTTCTCCTTCAACAAATTCTTCCCCCTCAGAGGTTCGCTTCCAATAATTATAGGGAACTGTTCCCGGTTTTCCGTGCAAATACCTCTCAGCAGATAGCTCTACACCACTCTTTCCCACAATATCATTCAAATTGTAACCGATATTTTTTAACTGTTGATATTCGCTTTCTGAAATGCTCCCTGTATAACCCAAAACATGTGAAAACAAAATACTGTTCTCTGTATATTGTCTTTGTGGTTTATCTGCAATTAATACACCTGAGAATTTTTGGTTTTGTTCTTCTATCGTATTAATTATTTTTTGATTTACAGGACCGCCGACTTCTATTGCATCCCCTTGGGTATACTTCCAATTATGTTCCAAAATTAAATAGCGCATTTGCATAATATTGAAAGCTTCTTCAACTTTATAACGCAAATCTCCACCTGCTTCACGATCTTCAATCATAAACTTGTCGTAAAGCAAATATTGATAAAAATCCTGAGGATCCATTTTGATAGCTTCCTCTGCATTTTTAGCTTCTTCTTCAATCTTTAAATTGAACAAATCTTTAGTTTGTTGCCATTTTTCAATTTCCGAAAGCTCTTGTTTAAAAACAAATTCTGCTCCTGTTTTATCTGCTTTTTCTTTACTGCTACTAGAATAGTCAAAATATTTTGTCAGATTATCCGGCAAACTAACACCGTTTTCAAGCATCAATTCGCTCAACTCTAATAACATCTGATTAAGTGCAGCTGTTCTCAATCCGGGATTACTGATATAAAGCATCGGCTCTGTGATCGAATAAGCAATAGGCTCACCTTTAGAATCCAAAATATCTCCTCGGGGTGCTTCAACCCTCATTTGAGCTCGATTGCCTTGAGTTTCAGCTACTTGATCAATATCTGCTGAACTTAATTGTAAAGTAGTAGTGCGCAGAAAAATTATTGTCAGCATTAAGAGAAAGAAAATAGCTATAATAATATTTCGATTATTAAATGCTTTATTTCTTGCATTATCTGAACCGAATCTTGAACTGCTTGATCTCTGCTTAAAATCAGAACGTGCCATCAAAATACCTCCTGCGAACTTTCAGAGAAATCTGTAAATTCTCGATTTTGATTGTTTCTTGCAAATGGTATCAGATAATGAACTAACAGTAACCAAATAGCTGTTGCTCCTAGATTTAAAATAAATCTCAAGGGCAAATCACTAAAGAAATTCTTTTGAAGAATTTGTAATGAAATCGGTAAATCATAACGTAAAGCGAACGAAATATAAATTAAGACTGTTTCACATAATTTAGTTATCAGCTGTAAGAAAACAACTTGGACAAACAAAAATCCTGTTCGCCGCTGCCAGATTGTTTGCAGAAAATTAGAGCTAATGATTGAGCTTATCATTCCAATGAAAATCCCAATACCCATAACCGGACTAAAGAGCCAATCATGAAAAAATCCCACTAGAATACCTAAAATTAAATTCCAAATGCCACTATTAAAATAAGCAAATACCCAGATTAAACTGTAATAGAAATCAGGATAGATCCGCCAATCCGGAAAAATAATTTGCAATGATTGATTAAAAATAAAACCGATTAAACAATAAAGCAAAAGTTTAAGAATATTAAAAGCAATATTTTTCTTTTGCATCAATTTTCTTCCTCTATTTGAATATCATCTGCTTTTACCGGGCCTGCCATCACAAAAACNACATCCGTATCAGAAAATTCAATTGTCGGCTCTACCAATGCTTTTCGATGTCCCTGTTGATCTGGAGGCATAACCTCTGTTACTTCACCAATTTCAAGTCCATACGGGAATACCCCGCCAAGCCCGCTAGTTATAATCAAATCACCTTGATTGATTACCGTTCCTACCGGTATTTCTTCCAAGACACAAAGTCCCTCATTTTTTTGATCTGAATAACCCCGTAAAACGAAAGCTTGCCCCCTGTTATCTTCAATAAAACAACTGACAGAAAATCCTTCATGAGTTAATGGTAGAACTTTTGCACTGAATTCATCTGAACTGTAAATTCTGCCAAATACTTTTGCCTCTGCATTGACTACAGGAAAGCCTTTTTGTTCAGAAAGATCTATACCGACCTTTTTCCCTTTATCAATTCTAAATAAATAGGCTTCTTTATTTACAGGTTTTTGAACAATTCTGCCGGCTTCGATCACTGAATAATCATATTTGGTTGATAAATTAAAAGCTTGTTTTAATTTATCATATTCTANTGCTAAAGCTTCATTTTCCTTATTTTTCAAGCGCAAATCTACATTTTGTTGTTCTAGGTGATCTACTTCTTGCATCAATTCTTTATTTAAGGAAACTGTTGAAAAATAATTCTCTCCCGATGTTTTGACACCAAGAACTAGTTTTTGTACCGGCTCAAAGATAGCAGACAAGGGTCCTGTGCTTTGATTAACAAAACTCTCAGGCAAGATAGAATACACCATCATAATAGCTACAACTACTGTTACCACTAAAACGATCAATATTCTTTTTCGACGATTCTTCGACACTGCTTTCACCTAATTATTAAAAAAATCCTTCTGCTTTTAAACTTAATGAGCTCTTAGCTCCGACAATGATATGATCCAAAATATTTACCTTCAATTGCTCACCTAACTTAGAGATCTTTTGCGTTGTAATAATATCTTTCTCGGATGGTCTTGGATCACCGCTAGGATGATTATGAGCCAAGATTATTCCTGCTGCATTACTCCGAATAGCTTCACGAAAGATTTCTCGAGCATCTAATTCAATAGATTTTATATTACCGGTTGAAACTTGTACAGTTCTGATCAATTCTTGTCTTACATTTAATAATGCAATATGAAATTCCTCTCGTGGTAAATACTTAAGCTGATTTTCAAAATAAAGCATTGCTCTTTGACAATTACCTAAGTTTTCATTCTCTTGAGTGGCAATAAAATTACCTACTCTATTCCCTATTTCAATAGCTGCTTTTATCCGGAGAGCTTTGACCCTTCCAATTCCAGGTACTTGCTGCAATTCCTCCAAACTGGCTCTTTGTAAGAAAGATAAGTCATCACTTAAACTCAACAATTGCATTGCTATTTCTACAGAAGTTTTACCGTTCATTCCGCTTGAGATAATTATTGCTAATAATTCCGCATTGGAGAGTGATCTCACTCCTGTTTGTTCCAGTTTTTCATATGGCCTATTATCAATCGGCCATTCCTGAATTGTAAGTTTTTTATTCATTCTTTAATCCTTTCTTTATTTAAGAACTGAATTAAAGTAAAATGAAAATATTAACTATTAGTACTCAGCATGACCTACAGTTCTGGGGAAAGGTAAAACGTCTCTAATGTTATTAACACCGGTCAAATACATGATCATTCGTTCAAATCCTAAGCCGAATCCTGCATGACGAATTGAACCATATTCCCTTAATTCAAGATACCAATTGTAATCTTCCGCTTTTAATCCCATCTCATCAATTCTTCTGTTCAGGATTTCTAAATCCTCTTCTCTTTGACTGCCACCGACTATTTCTCCAATACCCGGCACCAGACAATCCATAGCGGCAACAGTTTTACCATCAGGATTTAACTTCATATAAAATGCTTTAATATCTTTTGGATAGTTGGTCACAAAAACCGGTCCTTGGAAAACCTTTTCTGTTAAATAACGCTCATGCTCAGTTTGTAAATCAACACCCCATTCAACAGGATATTCAAACTTTACATCTGCTTTAAGCAATTCTTCAATAGCNTCAGTATAAGTAATGTAAGCGAATTTACTATTCAACACTGTTTCTAATCTGGCTAATAAACCTTTATCTATAAATTGGTTGAAAAAAGCCATCTCTTCAGGACAAGTTTCCAGAACATGACTGATAATAGCTTTGATCATATCTTCAGCTAATTGAGCGACGTCGTATAAATCAGCAAAAGAAATCTCCGGTTCGATCATCCAAAATTCAGCCGCATGTCTTGCAGTATTNGAATTTTCAGCTCTAAAAGTAGGTCCAAAAGTATAAATATTCCGAAAAGCTAAAGCAAAAGCTTCTCCTGCNAATTGACCACTGACTGTTAAATGAGCCTCTTTACCAAAAAAGTCTTCTTTATAGTTAACCTTTCCTTCTTCNGTTAGTGGAGGTTTTTTGGGATCTATGGTCGATACTCTAAACATTTCACCTGCACCTTCGGCATCACTAGACGTAATAATCGGTGTGTGAACATAAACAAAGNTTCGATCATGGAAAAATTTATGTATTGCAAAAGATGCTTCCGAGCGCACTCTGAAGACTGCAGAAAACAAGTTAGTTCTTGGCCTCAAATGGGCAATAGTTCTTAAAAATTCAGGAGAATGCCGTTTCGGTTGTAAAGGATAGTACTCCGGTGAATCACCTTCTAAGATAATTTCTNCAGCTTTCATCTCAAAAGGTTGTTTAGCATCCGGTGTGATGACAATTCTACCTTTGGCTGTAATGGAAGCTCCATTTCCAATCTTAGCTATCTCATCAAANTTTTCTAATAAATCTCTTTCAAAAACTATCTGCAAAGGCTTGAAAAAAGTACCGTCATTTAAAGTAATAAAACCAAAATTCTTTTGGTCTCTAATTGTTCTAATCCAGCCACCTACAGTAATTGTTTGATCTGCATACTCTTCCGGACCGCAAAACAAATCCCGGATCAAAGTATAAGCCATAAAATCCTCCTCTAATTTATGAT